>JGI994J12354_10001826_pt1 | contig 21315 bp, 15 predicted proteins | sample IntmicLarv3ML3BL_FD_12354 | JGI IMG/M metagenome (IMG submission 12354) | reverse complement strand
TTGCTTTCCTCGGTCTGAAAAGCATTTTTATCGCAATCCAATTTGTAAATAAACCAACAATCGCACCCGTTAAAGGTGACACTATATAATCCCAAAAACTCATAACTACCTCCGATTCACTCAAGGTTTTGTATCAAAAAAAATGTAATGCTCCTCGAGAAATTTAACGTCACTCTACATACGAGCCAAATTAAAAATGGTTTAAAAATTACATTCGGCATAAAAGTATATTTAAATTAATTCAATAGACCTGTTCGGAAACTTGAATGAGCTGCCGAAAACCGCGTTAAAGCATCGCGGTTTCTGGAAGCTTTAAGGTGGTTTCCGAACAGCTTTAATATTTTACTTTTCTGTTTTACTTTTTTTAATAAATAAAAAAAATTTAAACGTAAAATAATTATTTTCTGATGATTTTTAAATTTTTCATTCTTTATAATTTCGTTCAAAATTTTTTTTGTTACGAAAATCATTCCGTTTTTCATAGACACATTTTTATTTTCAATTTCAATTTAGAAAAATGACATTAAAGCTGTTCGGAAACTCGAACGGGTCTATTGAAAAATTAATTGACAGTTCGGTCTACGCATGTTAGACTGAATTTAGTCTAACACATTTAGTCTGAGAAAAAACTAAATCCGAAAAAGCCTAAAGGTAATGAAAGGAATGTTTATAGATATGAAAAATATAATCTTAACCGAAGCGGAAGAAAAACTCGCAAATTTAATATGGAATAATGCACCGTTAACATCGCCCGATTTAGTCGCACTCGCGCACGATGAGCTTGAATGGAAAAAATCCACGACGTACACTGTTTTAAAAAAGCTTTGCGATAAAGGCGTATTCAAAAATGAAAACGCAAATGTTACGGTCACTTTGAGCAAAGATGAACAAATCGCGCGACAAAGCCGACGTTATGTTGAAGATACTTTCGGCGGTTCATTGCCGAAATTTATAACTTCGTTTTTCGGCGGCAAAAAATTAACCGAAGAACAAGCCGAAGAATTAAAACTTTTGATTGAAGAATATGAGCACAAGGAGGATACGAAAAATGGATAAATTATTTCTCACAATCCTTAATATGAGTTTTACGGGAGCGTTTGTTATCGCGGTAATTTGTCTTGTGCGTCTGCCGCTCAAAAAAGCACCGAAAATAATTTCTTATTGTTTATGGGCTGTCGCAGGATTTCGCCTTGTGTTTCCGTTTTCGATAGAAAGTATTTTCAGTCTTATACCGTTTAACGCACAGCCGATACCGACAGATATCGCGATGCAGCAAACTCCGCGGATTAACAGCGGAATCCCTTTTATGAACAGCGCAGTCAGCGAAATTTTACCCGTCGCGCCGCCGCAAGCGAGTGTGAATCCTTTGCGGATTTGGACTTCAATCGGTACTGATGTTTGGCTTTTTGGTTTTTGTGTTTTTACAATCTACGGAATATTTTCATTTATTGTTATGAAGCGCAAAATGAAAGATTCAATTCACATCAAAGAAAATATTTATAAATCCGAAAATATAAAATCGCCGTTTGTTCTCGGCATATTCAATCCGAAAATTTATTTGCCGACGGGCTTAACCGAACATGAAACGGATTATATTCTTCTCCACGAGAAAACTCACATAAGACGACACGACCACATTATAAAATTTTTCGCCTACTTTGTTGTTTGCGTGCATTGGTTTAATCCGCTTGCGTGGATAGCTTTTTTATTAATGGGCGTTGATATGGAAATGTCCTGCGACGAGCGCGTTTTAAAAGAAATCGGCGGAGAATTGAAAAAAGATTATTCGATGTCTTTGCTTTCATTGGCAACCGAGCGACGTTTTATAAGCGGAAGTCCGCTCGCATTCGGCGAGGGCGGAATAAAAGAGCGAATCAAAAATGTATTGAATTTCAAAAAATCTTCGCGCGTCGTTATTTTCGGGGCGATTACTTTAGTTGCGATTTTAACTGTAGGATTCGCGGTTAATCGAAATAGTCAAACTGCGAGTGATGGAGCAGGCGGAATTGATGAACTTAATGGAATCGCTGAAATGGCAATAGTTTATGAAGCAATCCCAAATTCACCGTTTAAAGATATAACTTTGATTCCCAATGCTAATTATGAATCCGTTTCATCGATTATTCCCGTCTATCGCGAAATATTTTTAGATAATTATGAGCGCGGAAAGCAAATCGGATTCGCTGAAGGTGAAGAGGGCATGAATTGGCGCATATATGAAATAAAAAATTATCGTCAAGATTATTTATTAGCTGTAAATGATATTGGCACGGAGCACGTTATGAGTACGTATCGCGCCGAAGTTTTAAAACAATATGTTATTGAAAACACAACCGAAAAAGAGAAATTCGAAAAATTAGCCGCAGTAACATTATTTAAAGATGGCTCGGCGAATCTTACAACGCCGCCTATAAGCAGTTTCGCGTTTGTAGAGCCTTATTATTACACATTTAAAGATGATGAATTATTAATTCACTATGAAAACAGTAGCACATTCGCTATATTTGATGTTATGGATGATGATACTTTAGCGTTTAAATCTTCGACTGTGCCGCTATTCGCAGACAAGGGGGCGCGGTATATTAATTCTCCTGATTATTATCCGAGTAAAACTCCGACGACAACGTACAAGCCACAAAAATGGATTGATTTTAAAAATTCTATTGATTCGGAAAATGGTGCGTTATATTGGGATTCTATAGGAGAAATAAAACTTGATGAATTTCCCGATACTACATTTACTTGTACTTCGGAAAAATTAACTGCGACGAAGAAATTTAATAATGAAGAAATTCGCATGGAACTTTTTGAGGGTATGCCGATTTGGGAAGTTTATTTTGCGGATTTGAATGGCGACGAGTTGCCAGAAATTTGTGCAAACGTCAGCTTTGGTTCGGGAATAGTTGATAATAGCATTTTAATTTATGATTATGCACACAGTCAACTTCACAATTTATCTGACAGAATGATTTTTGATTATTATTTATCAATCGAAGATGACCAACTCACAATAAGGCAAAAAGATTTTATGGATACGAAAACATTAGCAAGAGGCACGATGGGGCTTTTTACTTCGGGCGGATTTGGATATAATTTAATAACTTTCGGTATCGACCGCACAATCCCCGAAGATAAAATTCCGCCGACGGTTTCAACATCAAATCCGCCGACAACGACAGTCGCACCGACAATTATTCGCACGCCGTCTTCGACAATACCATCAAGAACAGACGCGCCGAATATTTCACTTGAAGAGGCAATAACCAAAGCGATAATTGATAACAACGATAATGAGCACATTAAAACTCATTATAAAACGGAAGCGCATGAAATAATCGGAACAGACGAAACAGATGAAACTTTAACCGTATACGCTGTGGCTCTTTTTGAATCATTCACATTCAACGGAGAAAAATTGCATTCGGCAAGCGGAAACTTAACTCCCGTTGCGATTTCTTTTAAAAAAGGTGCAAACAAAACATATACGCTTACAGAATATTTAGTGCCTGAAATCGGAAGTAAAAACAACGCATTTTTTGAAGAGAAACTCCCGAATGAAATTTTAGTTGAAACCGACACACAAAATTTAATTTTAAAAACATTAAGAAACGCACAGAAAAATTTCGGTTTGAAAGATTATATCGCACCGCAAATAAAACTTCTCAAACCGCTTGAAATAGCAAAAGGTTCTGCGCTGAATTGGGAAAATTATTTTGAAATTACCGACGATACCGACGGAAAAATTTCTTTGTCGGACGCGTATATCGGTCACGGAATTATTGATTCAAATCAAACAGGAAATTATGATTTACAAGTAATCGTGCGAGATAACGCGGGAAATGAAACTCGTTCGCTTTATAACGCCATAATTAAATAATAAAAAACCATTTGATGACGGAGAATTTTTTCGCAAAACATACTAAACGCAAAAAGTTCCATATATCAGATTACAATTAAACAACATTTTTAGGTTATAAATTTCAGTTTTAAAATAAAGTGATTACAATTATAAAACAGATTGCAAGAATTATTGTTGCGGTCTGTTTTTTTTGATACAATTCACTCAAGTACAAATTTTTGGTAATTAATCAAAAATTAGCTGTCTCGAGAATAGCACTTTTTTTAATTTCAATTTTAAAATTTAAGGAGGGTTTTTTAATTATGTATTCAAAATCAAAAAATATTAAATCAAAAAAATTAATTTCGGCGGCAGGTGTAATCATAACATTTATCGGCGTATTCATCTCGACCGTTTCCGTTTCGGCGATGACTGTCAACGATGACCTCAAACTTCTTTCCGAAAAACAAGAAAAAGAATTAGTAAGTTTTTTTAATGCGGAAAGAGAGTTACCCGTATATCTTACTCCGATGAATAACGACATGAGCGGTGAAAAACAATATCACGAATATATAAGACATAAATATCCGAGCGATTTAACGGGGCTTTTCATTATATTTAATGAGTTCAATGATGACTATTTCTTTGTGCAATATAAAAACGGGCAAGAATATTACGATAGCACAATAAATAAAGAATGGCTCATCAGAGCGATGGAAATTTCACAAACGCAAGCCACTGATTCTTATGATTTTTTCGCACGCGTTATAAGAATGTTATCTGATGAAGACCTCAACATGCAAATTCCGTTTTTTGATGTGTCGAAACGCGAATGGTATTACAGCGATGTGGAAACTGCGTATAAACAAAAACTTATAGACGGCAGAAGTTCCACGAAATTCGCGCCGAATGAAAATATAACTTATGCCGAGGCGATGAAGTTGGCGGCGTGTATGCATCAAAAATGGACTGAGGGCGAAGTAACGCTTGAATCGGGCGAGGGTGAGTATTGGTATATGTCTTATTTATGGTATATTGAGTATTTATCCGGCAGGTTAGACGGACATCGTGCGCAAAACCATCGCAACGAATTTCTGTCATTTGCACTTAACACCGAATACACAAACCGTATCATAACGAGAAGTGAATACATGGGAATCTTCGCGAGCGTTATGCCGGAAGATGCGTTACAAGAAATTAATTATGTGCCGGACGGTTCAATTCCCGATGTAAACCCCAATGCGGCTCACATATACAAATTGTATCGTGCGGGAATAGTTCGCGGAGTTAACGATAATTTTAACTGTAATCCCGATACAAATGTCACTCGCGCGGAAGTCCCCCCCCCCCAAACACGCGAAAAAGATAACGCAGAAAAAACGGTAAAGGTCAGAAACATAATGGAATTTATCAAAGCTGTCGGGGATAACACAACTATAGTGGTGGATACAAACTTAACGGTTTCAACATCCGAAACATCTGAATTTACGGAAGAATTGGCGCAATTTTTTAATTCACCGTCAAATTTAGGAAATCCGCATGTAAGCTTTGAGCCTCTTTATGAAAATTCTGATATATCCGAATTAGTTATTTCGGGTGTTAAAAATTTAAAAATCCGCGGACATATGGGTAACTTTGATGCTCTGTCCGATGCAGACCTTGCCTACATTTTAATGCCGTCAAAAGAGCGTTTCATCTTTACATTTAAAAATTGCGAAGATATAGACTTGAAAGGTTTGATTTCGGAAAACCACTCATCATTTGCGAATTGCCAAGGCGGCGGATATAAATTTGAAAATTGCAAAAATGTAACTCTCGAAACTATTACACTATGTGGATGTAAAACAGAAGGACTCGTGCTTAATAACGTTGAGAATTTTATTGCGAATAATATGTCTGTGACAAACGGTACGCACGCACTTTTGGATATCAAAAACAGCAAAAATCTTGTTTTTTACGGTTGCTTTTTTTGGGATTCTGCGACACCTTACGTTATTCCGATTGGCGATTCCGAAAATATAGAATTTACAAAATGTGAATTTAAAAATAGTTCCGCCGAAAGAAGCACAATGTTTTTAACGGGAAATACATGCAAAAATATTGTAGTTAAAAATAGCAACTTTTTTAATAACAAAATCGAAGAGTTAAACGTTGGGGCTACAGATATAATATTTGATGATTGCGCATTCATAGGTAATTTATTTGAGCAATCATCGGAATTTCATTATCCCGTCGGATAGTAAATAATAATTGTGATTAGGAAAATTTTTGAATATTGTCGATAAATAAATGGATTTAAATTGTAAACAGATTGCACAAGTTATTGTTGCAGTCTGTTTTTTTTGATATTATGATTACAACACAAATCTTTAAAAATCAAATCACTTGTCGTTGCTGTTCACATTAAAGGGGAGGTTCTGAATTATGTATTCAAAAACAAATCACATTAATTTTAAAAAATTAGTTTTATTAACATTCGCGGTGATTTTTTCGTTGTGCTTTGCGCTTTTCGAGTCTGTTGTTTTCGTGTCCGCGGATTCTTCTCATGCAATTAAAGATGATGTCGGCTTGCTTTCCGATACGCAGGAACGCGAAATAAAAAGGATATTGGATTTGGTGGATTATATATCTGTTTATTTTATCACAATCGATGAAAATCTTAACGTTTCACAATATGATGATTATTTAAAAAATATGGACGGCAAAACCACATCGGGACTGTATGTCGGCATAAATATGTTTAACGATGAGCATTTCTTCAGAAATTATGTTAACGGAAAAGAACAATACGGCGGCGTGATGGATAAAGAATGGCTTGAAATTATCATTAAAAATGCGACAAGTGCGGTAAGTGATAATGCACATGTATTTTTCAGCGAGGTTGCAATAGCATTGGCGGGTGAAAATTTTATGCCGTTCGATATACCTTTTACAGATGTTTCAAATGATGCTTGGTATTATAACGATGTAAAATCCGCATATATAAAAAGTCTTATAAACGGCAGAACAGACACGCGATTCGCACCGAATGAAAATATAACTTTTTCCGAAGTAATAAAACTTGCGGCTTGTATGCATCAAAGTTGGGTAGACGGCGACGTAACTCTTGAAGCGGGCAAAGATGTTTGGTATTTGCCTTATTGGTTATATGTCGGTGAAGTTTCAAACGTTTTCGGCGACTTAAACGCAAAAGAAATTGAAGCAATCGCAAGAAGCGGTGAAGGCGCAAATAATATAATAACGAGAAAAGATTACATGGATATTTTTGCGACGGTTATGCCGACTGAGGCACTCAAAGAAATAAATTATGTACCTGAAGGCTCGATTCCCGACGTATCTCAATATTCTGACGGAATATACACATTGTATCGCGCAGGAATCGTCCGTGGTGTTAACGATAATTTTGATTGCAATCCGAATGCGAATATTACCCGTGCGGAAGTGGCGGCTGTTTTAACAAGAATAATGACGCCGTCGGAAAGACTTTCGTTTAATATAACAGGCGAAAAAATCGGATACGACGAGAAAATAACGGATAATCACAAATACATCAAAGTTAATAACATAATGGAATTTGTTAAAGCCGTCGGCGATAACACAACGATAGAAATTCCCATAGACGGCTTTGTTATTTCGAGCGATGACAAAGACGCTTTTACGGATGAATTAACACAATTTTTTGATTCTCCTTCAAATTTGGGAAATTTAAATGTGCGTTGGGAATATTGTTTTGACGGTTACGAATTAATTATTTCAAATGTTACGAATCTTACAATTGTCGGAAATGAAATTTTTTATTCCTCCGTCGTAACAGAACCGAGGTACGCTTTTGTTTTTACATTTGAAAATTGCGATAATTTGTATTTGGAATATTTGAACGTTGGGCATACACCAAACGGCGAATGTGACGGCGGCGTATTCAAATTTGTCGATTGCCGAAATATCGGTATGAATGAATGTTATCTTTACGGTTGCGGCACGGAAGGAATTGTTCTTGACGGTGTTGACAATTTTAATATGACAAACTCATTTATTTATGATTGCACATATAACCTCATGACGATTCGCAACAGCAAAAATATCACTTTCTCCGATTCCATATTTACGGATACTATGCAATTTCATATGGTAGTTCTTAACAGTGTTGAAAATTTATTATTTGAAAATTGCGTGTTCAGAGATAATTACGCTGAGGATTCCGCGATGTTTTTCACGAGCGGCAGATGCAGAAATATTGTGGTTAAAGAATGTAAGTTTTATGATAATAAAGTTGCAAATTTGAATGTCGGAAATTTCCCTGTGAGATTTGATGATTGCACTTTTATGGGAAATTGGTTTGAAGATTCTTACGAGTTTAATTATCCTGTGGGATAATATGAATAAAATTATTTTCAATGAATAAAATTAACGCGTGCTTTGATTTTTGGGCACGCGTTTTTTGATGTGTTTTTATTTTTCATTTTTATTCGGCAATTCAATTTTATCGTGTTATTTTTCGTAATCCGAAATAAATTTTAACATTACCGGTCCCTATAGAAATTTACCGCAAAATAAAAAAAGCCCGCAAAGAGCCTTTCGATAAAATATATTTTTTAAAAATCCCAGAATGCCGTTACCTGCCATTTTGACACCTAGCGTAAACTAGGTGGGTTATCTTATTTATAGTTCAATTATCTCAAAGGCACGAAGGCGTAAGAGACGTCTATCCGTATAAATTTTGAAATCCCATAATAAAGATGTAGGTTCAAAATAAACAAGCTACGAACATTCCAGGAAATGTTCTGTCATGATTATATAACACCGCGAGCGATATTTCAAGATAGAAAAATATGGTTAATTCCGTTTAATCCTCTTTTAAGTATGTTATTATCGATATAATTGCGCCTAAAAATATAAATACGTCGGCTATATTAAAGATTGGTAGTTTTTTTGACTTTATACATATAAAATCCGTTACCTCACCTTTTTTGAATCTGTCATAAACATTCCCCGCGCAACCGCCCGTTAAAAATGTGATTCCGAGTTTTAGAAATTTATTCTCGCCCAATAAAGTCGTGACGAATAATACGCCGACAACAACAGTCGCAACGAAACTTGATATTAACAGAGTCACACGATTATTTTTTAAAAAACCCAACAGCGCGCCCTTGTTTTTAATATTGGTAAAAAACAATTTGTCTTTGTATACGGATTTATATTCTCCGATTTTTATATTTTTATCAAAATGATTTTTTGAATATTGGTCGATTAAAAAAATGGATAAAGCAATTAAAACGTAAATCAAAACAAATCAACACCTTTGAGTTATTTGGTTTTTATTCAATGTTTTTTAACCGCTAAACTTTTTATCGGAAAGATTAAGAGATTAAATAATATAATTATTTTTCCGAAACGGTTAAGTTTTAAATTTTACAACGTACCGTTTAAAAAATAGACAAAACGCCTTGTAAAATACATTTGTGCATATTATAATGGCTATGAGTTTTTATTATAGTTATTCAAACCAAAGGGAATCAAAAAATATTTTTGTATTCTCGCATAAAAAGGTATATACTTAATTTTAAGATTGCCCAAAAAATATATTACCACACAATCGAATTTTTTTAAACCTAAAGATTGTGTATTTTATAAAAAACAAAGGACTTTGAAAGGAGTTATTTTTATGGCTTTAGTGACAACAAAAACAATGTTTGAAAAAGCGTATAACAATCATTATGCGATAGGTGCATTTAATATCAACAACATGGAAATTATCCAAGCTGTTGTGAATGCGTGCAAGACGAAAAATTCTGCGGTTATTCTTCAAGTTTCCAAAAGCGCGCTTAAATATGCGCACCCTCTTTATCTCAGAAAAATGGTTGAAGCGGCTGTTGAAGAAACAGGGATTGATATTGCATTGCATTTAGACCACGGTCCGGATTTGGAAACAATAAAATTAGTTATCGAAAACGGTTTTACATCCGTAATGTATGACGGTTCTCACCACGATTTTGAAACAAATATAAAATTAACAAAAGAAGTCGTTGACTATGCGCACAGCAAAGGTGTTGTGGTTGAAGCGGAGTTGGGACAGCTTGCAGGCATAGAAGATGATGTTAATGTTTCGGAAGAAAACGCAACATATACAAATCCGGACCAAGCATTGGATTTTGTGCAAAGAACAGGCGTTGACAGTTTGGCGATTGCTATCGGCACAAGCCACGGCGCATATAAATTTAAAGGCGAAGCAGAATTGGATTTCGACAGATTGGAAGAAATCACTAAAAAATTATCTGATGCCGGATTTAAAAATTATCCGATAGTTTTACATGGCGCATCTTCCGTAGACCCCGCGCTTATTGAAATGTGTAATAATAACGGTGCTACACTTAAAGGCGCGTCCGGTATTCCTTTGGAGATGTTACGCAAAGCAACTACGTTGGGTGTTTGCAAAATCAATATGGATACGGATATAAGATTGGCAATGACAGGCGGCATCAGAAAATTTATGGCTGAAAATCCAAGCGCGTTTGACCCCCGAGGTTATTTGGGTGAAGCAAGAGATTTAATCGAACAACTCGTTCTCGGTAAAATAGATAACGTTTTGGGTTCTGAAAATTCTATGAACTAGTTTTTAATTTATAAATGAGGATAATGGGAAATTAATAATTTTTCTGTTATCCTTAGTTTTTTGTTTAGATTTTGTTTTAAAATAATTTAACGAGTTTTAAATAAATAAAATCGGTGCGAGAGAAAAGCAAGAACTGCGTTCGCGGTTTTATGAGAATAACTGTTTTTATTCGGAAAGGAGCATTTTTGATATGAGAATGTATGATATCATCTATAAGAAAAAAATGGGCGAGATTTTAACAAAGCAAGAAATTGAATTTGTTGTTTCGGGATATACAAACGGAACTATTCCCGATTATCAGATGTCGGCGTTACTGATGGCGATAAATTTAAAAGGCATGAATAATGAGGAAACAACGGAATTAACGTTAGCGATGGCAAATTCAGGCGATATCGTTAATTTGGAAAAAATAAATGGAATTAAAGTTGATAAACATTCGACAGGCGGTGTCGGCGACAAAACAACATTAATAATTTCTCCGATTGTCGCAAGTTTGGGTGTTCCGATTGCGAAAATGTCCGGTCGCGGACTCGGGCACACGGGCGGAACTGTTGATAAATTAGAATCGATTCCGAATTTGCAAACGGGATTTTCAAAAGATGAATTTATAGATATCGTTAATGAAGTGGGGATTTGTGTTGCGGGGCAATCGGGAAATTTAGCGCCTGCGGATAAAAAAATTTACGCGTTAAGAGATGTAACCGCGACTGTGGACAATATTTCGTTAATCGCGGCGAGTATAATGAGTAAAAAAATCGCGGCAGGGAGCGACTGCATTTTGCTTGATGTAAAAACGGGAAGCGGCGCATTTATGAAAACGCTCGAAGATTCTATAAAATTGGGCGAAGCGATGGTTTCTATCGGCGAGCTGGCAGGAAGAAAAACGCGCGCGCTGGTTACAAATATGAATATTCCGTTGGGCAATGCGATTGGGAATAATCTTGAAATTATCGAAGTTGTCGAAACTCTTAAAGGAAACGGACCGAAAGATTTAACCGATGTTTGCGTTGCTTTAGCAAAAGAAATGTTAATATTATCTGGAAAATATCAAGAAGATGAATGCGAAAAATTAATTTGGGAATCCATAAACAGCGGAAAAGCATTGGAAAAATTAATTGAAATGGTTGAAGCACAAAACGGAGATACGAGCGTTATAAAAAACACGGAAAATTTTGAAAAATCAAAATATATTTTTGAGGTTAAATCTCAAAAAGACGGATATATTAATAACATGGACACAACCGGAATCGGCATCGCATCTATGATTTTGGGCGCGGGCAGAGAAAAAGAAGACAGCGTTATCGATTATTCCGCCGGAATTATTTTAAATAAAAAAGTCGGCGATTTCGTTAAAAACGGCGATATATTATGTTATCTTCACACTAACGCCGATTCTGCTATTGAGAATAGTCAAACAAAATTCTTATCGTCCGTCAGTATCTCAAAACAAGAGCCTATCAAAGAAAAATTAATATTTGCAAAAATAGAAAAAGATTTTGTGATTAAGTTTTGACATTTTATAATAAATGAATTATGATGTGGGTGAGCAACCAACTTAATAAAAATTATTTTGAAAACCTATATTTACAAATATAAAAAAAAAGAATAATGCTTTTGTATTCTCAAAAGGTATTTGTAAATTTTGCTGTTAAAGCTGTTATAAAAAACAAGGTTTTACTGTTAGTGACGTTAAATTTATTAATTTAGGAGGGTTTTAAAATGAATTTTAAAACAAAGTTAAAAGGTTTAATTTTAGCATTAGCATTGGTAGTAACACCCGTAAGCGTATTCGCGAGTGACGTTATCACTTTAGATGTTCTTACAATCAACGATTTTCACGGACAAATCGAAGAATCCGGAAGAAATATCGGCTCTGCAAAAATGGTTGAAGCAATAAGAGAAAAAAGAGCGGAAAATCCAAATACACTCGTTGTATCTGCGGGCGATAATTTCAACGGCTCTGCGCTCAGTAATCTTCTTTATGGCGAGCCTGTCGCGTTAATGTTGAAAAACATGGGCATTATCGGTTCGGCGGTAGGAAACCACGAATACGACTGGGGCGAGGAAAAAATGAACCCTTGGCAATTAGCTATGGGCGCGCCTTTCATCGCGGCAAATATTTATAATAAAGAAACGGACACGCCTGTTGATTATGTTAAGCCATACATAATTAAAGATGTAAAAGGTGTTAAAGTTGCATTTATCGGTCTTACAACGCAAGAAACGGCTGTAAAAGTAAAACCTGAAAATGTTGCGCATATAGAATTTAAAGACCCTGTTGAAACAGCAAAAAAATATGTTCCCATCGTTAAAGCAGAGGGCGCGGATATCGTAATCCTACTTACACATATCGGAACAAATCAAAGCAGTAACGGGAAAATTACTTTTGAAGGAAATACTGAAAACTTAACAAGAATTAAAGATGTTGACGGCGTTATCACAGGTCATTTTCATCAAAAAGTTGTCGGCAAAGCTAACGGTGTTCCCGTTGTTCAAGCTATGTATAACGGNCGNGCNATAGGAAAATTATCTTTCCGAGTTAACACAAAAACAAAACAAATTATTTCTTCTGAAGCATCTATCGATGAACTTCACAGCAGAGTTGCGGACTTNGCTGTTAACAACGCAATGAAACATACGATAAATGTTTANAACGCGCAAGTCGGTCCTTATTTAAGTGAAGTTATCGGACAAAACACAGGAGATTTAACTCACGAAAGAGCTACTTTAAGTCCTTTGGGTCAATGGGTTGCCGAAGTTATGCAAGAAAATTCCGACGCACAAATTTCCGTTACAAACGGCGGCGGCGTCAGAACAAGTTTACAACAAGGCAATGTTACAATCGCAAATATGTATGAAGTAATGCCTTTTGATAATGTTCTTTCAATTTTTGAAATGACAGGCGAACAAGTTAAACAAATTTTTGAACACGGTATCGCAAACGAAGATTACGGATGGGTTCAATATTCAGGTATAATTGTTGAATATGATGCAAGCGCATCGGAAGGCAACAGAGTTGTCGGAATGAAACTCGAAGACGGAACGGAAATTTCTCCGACGGGAACTTATAGAGTTGTTACAAACGACTTTATGGGAACAGGCGGGGACGATTACTCAATGTTCCTGAATGCGAAATTTATCGGTGATACTGTTGCGATTCGCGACGTTATGATTGAATCTTTCAAATCAGAGGGAACTGTTAACTACAAACCTGTGCAAAGATTTATCGAGGCTAAAGCGGTTTTAGAGCCTGCGGCGTAAGTTTTAGTGAATTAATATTATTGAATAAAAAATAATTAACTTAATATAAAAAGTATGCTCTTTTTAATTCGGATAGTTTATAACTACTCGGATTATGTGAGCATACTTTTTTTAATTTTTGAGCAGACAATTTAATTATTAAATATAATTTATGATAGAACTTTGATGTTTTAACAAACGCTGTAGTATTCCAAATAATCGATTTTACATTCCTTTATGCGTCCGTCAACGAGTAATAAATCTATAATGTCATCGGCATATTCTTCCGTCAAATCATAAATCGTTATAAGTCTATTGCGAGTGAATTTTTTATTGTCCGAAAGAAATTTCTCGACATCAAATTTCAAATCCGTTTTGACGGGATTTAAAATAAAAGTTTTCAGTGCATCTAAAAGTGCTGAAAATTCGTAATTTTCGGAAATCTTAATCATTTTCTTTTTGTCGGTTATTATCGCGGTAGGATAAATTTCAACTTCAAAATTATCAGAAATCAACAAATCCTGTTTGAAATAAGTTTTCGCAAATCCGTTTTCAATCGATGCAAATACGTCTGTGGCTTTTTCCATGCATACTTCATCGACCAAACTTTTCAAAAAGTCGATATCATCAATTTTTTTGCCGCCTAAAAAAAATTCCTCCTGCAATCGCCGTAAAAATTTTATGCCCGTTTCCTCATTGATATGATACGCGCTTTTAAAATATATACACGCCGTGTGAGATGTTTTTATAGGATTTTTTTTCCAACCGAAAACATTCATCGGCATTTTAAAATTTTGCGCATTTTCCAAAAGGCGCGCGACGATGTCATCGTTATTTTTTACAAAGTCGCTTTCCTCATAATATTTATTTATATCTTCAATCAAACCGCCCATATAATATCTGGTTTTGAAGTTGCTCCCATATTCCGCTGTGAACTTTTTCAACACATCGTTGTGATAGTAACAAAATTGACAAGTCGGGTCTGTAAAATAATATAATGTTAAATTGCTCAATTTTAATAACCGCCTTTCTTATAATCGTTATAAAAAAACTGCTGTATATTATACGGGCGGAGAGCCTATATAAAAAACAACAGTTATATTATAGATTACAAAATTAAAATTTTATGTTATTTTTCCCCTTTTATTTTTTTATTAATTTTTTCTTCTTTCACTCGCTCGTCTTCTTTTTCAAGCGTGCGCATCGGGAAAACATTTTGGCGTCGTATAGGTATTTTAACGCCTTTATTTGTACCAAATTCAACAGTTATTTTTTCGTCATCGATATCAACCGCTTTTCCGAATAATCCGCCGGAAGTATAAACGTCATCGCCCGGTTTAATCGCCTCTTGCAAATCCCTGACTTCTTTTTCTTTTTTCTTTTGTCGTCTGCTCATGAAATAAAAAATCCCCGCATAAACAACAATTATCAAAAGTAAACTTAATCCGCTCCCGAAAAATCCCTGAGGTTGCGCATTATCAGCATCGCCGCCGCTGGGTTGCACGGTTGATTCTTGAGTTGCGGAAGTATCTGCCGATGATTCCGCAGAAGTATCAGCGGCAGTATTTTCCGCGCCGACATTGCTTAAAGCGGCATCTTGCGATTCCGGTGTGCCGTTAAGCGTCAAGCCTGTATTTTCCATAAAAAATAAATATTTTTCTAAGTTCATTTATGTATCCACCCTATTCTATTAATTTTTACTCAAAGCAATGATTGCCTTGACCTCCCAAAAAGCGTCCTTATAAATTAGGACTTATGTAAAACTATGTTCCGATTGATTATATACAATTATTAAAGGAATAGCAAGCAGTTTGATATGAAATTTTACCTCTGACTGCCGCAAGAGTAAAAACTATTGTAAAAATTAATTTTTTAATTTAGTAAAAAAATTTTAATAAAGCTGTTTGGAAACCGCGACGGGTCAACACGGTTTCCAAACAGCTTGTTATTCTGATAAATCACAAATTAAAATCCGCAATGTCACGCGGAGTGTGAACATAATCGCGGCTTACATATAATTCGCCCGTCGCTCTCGGTTGAATCGTCCATTTAACCGAGCCGATTTTCCCGTCCGAAATTTCAATTCCCGTAATCTGATTATTATAAACGCAACAGCCATCGTTAAAATAAAGTTTATTCTCCTCATTCGGAAAAATAAGCCTGTGTGTGTGCCCCGCAAAAAGCATTTTGTCATTTCGCTTTGTCCATTTAATATATATGTCATCGATATACTTGCATTTATCATAATTTCCGTATGTACTGAACGGGTCTTTAAAACCTATCAACTCTAAATATTTCCAAATATATTTAACCAAAACGCGACTTACTTTCCAAAAATCGCTGTTCAATTTGTCAACTTGATGCCCGTGAATTAAAAGTATTTCCTTTTCGTTTGCATAATTCAAAAGTATGCTTTCATAAATTTCCACATTCGGAAACAAATCTTTCTTCTCGGTTTCATGCCGCCTTACATAGTTTTGCAAATTCATATCTTGCCAACGTTTTTTACTCTTTAGAATATCGTGATTTCCGAATATTTGAAAAAATCTTTTCTCTTTATGCAATGCCGATAAAATTTGAAAAATCTCATTATAATTATTGACAATCTCCAGATAATCGCTGTTTGCCCAGAGCTCGTCGCCGTCGCCGAGTTCCATATATGTATAACCGTTTTCATAATAATATTCCAAAGCGACCCGATAAATATTATGATTTTTAAAAAAATTATCCGAGTTTGAACCCGAACCGCGATGGCAATCGCTCATAACAATTATTTTTGAGTTGTTTGTAATTCCTATCTTGTGAGATTTCTCCAAAAGTTTAGAAATAATTTTGTCATTTCGCATAAAAATTAATCCTCCTCGTTACTTATGGTAAATTAAATATATTTTAGAGAATCAACTTTTATGTTTTTTATAAATTATAAAACAGAGCTGTTCGGAAACTTGAACAAACTGACCAAAACAGCGTTAACCCATCGCGGTTTTGGTGAGCAAAAAAGGTGGTTTCCGAACAGCTTTAATAATTTAAATCGCTTTATATGCCGATTTTTTTTATGCTTGTTACGACATAAAAAATGAGGTGAATAATATTGAAAACATATGGATACGTCAGAGTTTCAACTTTAGAGCAAAATGAGGACAGACAATTGCAGGCGATGAGTAATTTACGCATACCGAAAAAGCAAATTTTTATGGATAAACAATCCGGAAAAGATTTTGAGCGACCGCTATATAAAAAGTTATTAAAAAAATTAAATCGAGGCGACCTTTTATATATTCAAAGCATTGACAGGCTCGGGCGCAATTATGAAGAAATTCAAAATCAATGGCGCATACTCACAAAGGAAAGGGGCGTTGATATTTCTGTGATTGATATGCCGCTTTTGGATACCAGAAACGGGAACGACTTAATGGGAACGTTTATCGCCGATTTGGTATTGCAAATATTATCTTTTGTGGCACAAAACGAACGGGAAAACATATTAAAAAGACAAGCTGACGGCATCGCTACCGCAAAAGCGAGAGGGATTAAATTCGGCAGACCGAAAAAACCTATGCCGGATAATTTTAATGAATTGGTGAACCAGTGGGAAACGGGTGAAATACCCATGATAAAAATTTTGGAGCAGTCGGAGTTTAAAGAAGCGACGTTTTATAGGCGATTAAAGGAACTCAGGTTGATTGAAAACAAGCAAAAAACATCTTAAATTTGAAATATTTTTTTAATACGGCGGTCTTAAAGTCTGCTCTGATAATAATTTTGTGAAATTTCAAAATGAAAAAACTTTATGCGTAATTATTTTTGTGATGGCATAGAAAATAGTCTTGACTGTTACGTTTTTACTTACGGCACACTCAAGACCGTTTCCGCTGCCGATGCAAGCTTGTAAATGCAAAAACTTTACGCTTGAATAATTAAACGAAAAAATTTTTCACACGGATTTATGCAGACTGTGAAATTATTATCTTTAAAAAAACTCAAAAATTGTTTGCATAATATTTTTAAAAAAATAAGGGCAGAACAACTCACATAAGTTATTCCGCCCAAAATTATTTTTATTATCTTTGAGATACTTTTCTTATCTCATTTAATATCCAATCGTACTCGCCTGTTGTAATAACAGAATCGCACCATTCACATTTTCCGCTTGCGCTGACTTCCAAAGTGCCGCCGCAATTCGGACAATTCGTAGCTTTTTTATTAGCCGTCGCGATATCCGTCACAAGCCCTTTCGAGCGTTTGAATGTATAAATCACAACGACGTGATATTCTTTCCCGCGCACGCCTTTGATTATCGCTTTTGTATCTCTGTCCACGATATAATGTTCAAATCTTGCTTTTATAACAACATCGATATACTCAAACTGAGCGTCCGCATTGTAGTTTGAGAAATATATATCGTTCACAAACAATCTGTTTGTTTGCGGTTGAGTATTAGAATTTTTATATTCCTCAATTTGTTTTAAATGCGTTGCGAATAATTGGTCACTCTCAAGAGGTCTCGCGATTTCCCAGTCAAGACTGCAAAATGCTTCATCTAAAGTAGCATAAACTTCTTTTGCCCAAGCTAAAAATGCATTGCTTGAGAAATTCGGGTCATGTTTTTTAATAAGAGCATCAATCGCCCTCGTTTTATCCGGAAGATTCTCGCTAGGAGTATTATCTCGCATTGATGTAGCTTGATATCCGCCGGTTTTATTCGCACTACGATTAGAAACCAATACAACGATAATTATGAAAATTAAAATAAAAAAAACATCCATAATTCCATAATCTCCGCTATAACTTCCGCCGGAACTTCCGTAATCATAACTTGAACTCCAACCGCTGCTACTGCCGGAATCCCAACTACTGCCGGAGTCCCAACTGCTGCCGCTGTCAAAGTCTATAATATTTCCCGTACCTGCAAAAACATCGCTAAATCCGATAACACATAAAAAAATTACTAAAAGAGTTATCAGAAAAAATTTTTTTAATCTCATTTAGTCAAGGCTCACTCATAATTTTCATTAAAGCTGTTCGGAAACCACCTTTTTGCTGCCTAAATTTCCGAACAGGTCTATTACAAGAAGAGAGCCATTTCCCCCTTTCAATCAAGATTTTCGTACACTAAAAACGGATACAAAGTTACTTTTCATCATGCAAAAAATTTATTATTTAAAGTGAACCGCCTCGCCCAAGCAACTCGGGTATCGGTTAATACACGCGCGTATTAAACCTGTTCACTCGCTTGGCTCATTGCCATCGCGAAAATAAATTTCCGCAGATAAAAATCAAAAAAATTATGTTAAGTTGTTTGTAGAGTACCGAAAGGAAATCCATCCGTTAAAAGTAATTTTTATATTTCGCAATCTTCAGCGTACAGATTTCCTAATCACTTTTAGGTATCACGAGAGGGATAAATTTATCTTCCTTTTCCGCAGTTACTACAGAATTTACTTGCATTTACCGTACCACATTCACATTGCCAATCGTTCGATAAAGGTTTTTCCGCGCCGCAATCGGAACAGAATTTTCCTGTGTTATCAGAACCACACGCGCATTTCCATACAGACGGCGGTAATGGTTTTTCTTTTCCGCAATCCGAACAGAATTTGCCTTGATTATTTGCGCCGCCACATTCACAGTTCCAACCCGTTGCTTGTTGTTGATTGTTTTGCGGTTGATTATTTTGTGTTTGGAACATCGGATTATTTAACATGTTGCCTGCCGCTTGTTGTGCCGCATTAACACCCATAAATCCGACCATGCTCCCGCCCGAATTTTTTGCCGCGTCTTTCATCGCGTCCGCAGATGCAGATACAATATGTCCGCGCGCCGCGTCATTATCTTGGAAGAATAAAGCGTCACCATATTTATCGACACGTTCTTGAGATTTTTCATCTAAAGTCGGTGCGTTAATCCCTACGCCCGTTAATAAAATTCCGTATGCGTCATACCATTCGCCTTTTAAAACCGTCACCATTCGTTTTGTAATTTCCACTCCCGCAGAAGTTAATTTTGTATATGGAGTGTTCAATTGATTTATTTCTTGATTAAGATATGTCATGAAAACAGCTTTCATTTCATCCGTAAAATCTTCAACTTTGTAAGACGTTTTTAATTGCGTGCCCGCCAAAGTTTGAATAAAAGTCATTACATTGTCAACTTTAAAATTGTAAGTACCGTTATATCTGATATTTATATTTCTGTAAATCGGGTCTTCAAACGGAACAGGCTGCGGAGTTCCGAATTTATTTCCCAAAACTTCTTTCGCGTTAATTGCGTATACAGCCATGTTTTTTGGAGTTTCACCGCCGTATTGAAAATTTTTAACGCCCTCATTCCAAAGATTTTTTATTCCTTTGAAAAGTCCGCCCGAATCAAAAAATGTCGGCGCATCGTTTGAACTGTAAGTATATTCGCCCGCGTCCGCAACAAAATCCACAATGCGTCCGCCGTCCGTAATTACCATAACCATTCCGACAGGAACAGAAATCGCAGAGCCGTGTGTAATAACAAAATCTTGCCCTTTGTTCGCGCCTTGCGTTCTCTTGCTGATTTTAGCCATTAATTCGTTACGCCCAAGTTCACAAACAAAATATTCTTTATAAGCATCTTTAAATACATTTGAAGCCGCCGTAGTAATACCTTTAATTAAACCCATAATAAGTACACTCCTTTTTATAAAATAATTCGTTGTTCGTTAATGAAATTTTCACCCTCATTAATCTACTTAGATGATAACATATTTCGCAGAAACACGATATACTATCGCTTGATTTTTTTATATCCCATGGCAACGCCGAATATCTTGAAAATGAAAATCCCTAAACCAATAAATAATGCAATCAATGCGTAGGTTTCATTTTGAGATTTTTTTTCGTAATATTCTTGAAACTCTTGAGCATCAATTTCTTGAACTTCAGATTCTTCACCGAATATATTTTTAAACGACCAGTAGTCATTGCCATCAATCTCTTTTTTCTCCGCCTCACTTAATACGATTTTTGTGCCGTCAAAGTTTATGTTTATTGTTGTAAAAATTTCGTCTGCTCCGTCAACTTTGTCGCTGTTAACAAAATCGGTTATAATTTTATAATCATTGCTTGTAACTTCATAGATTCCATTTACATTTTGATAATAATCATGAATTTTATTAAGCGAGAATAAATAATAAATATCTTCTTTAAGCCCACCCTCAAAGAAAAATGAATCTTTATCAAGTTTGATTTCTTCCGTCGGCGTTTGTTGTTCATTTTTTAATACGATGTGTTTTTCGGGCTGTATAAAAATAAACCGCTCTTCCGTTTTTGTAACTTTCCCGATGAATAAAACGTCTTGCTCTCCCAATGATAACGGATACGGGTCGTTTGCAAAAACATTTGCCGAAAATAAAAATATTAAAATCAAAGTCAGCAATTGCGTTGCGATTTTTTTTATTTTAAATAAAAAATTTTTCCTCATATAAAAAATCCCCCCTTTCAAAATAAAAATTCACCTGTAGGCGTGCCTGTGTGTCCGACCGTTTTATGCTTTATTTTTTATAATCACAATCTTTAAAATTATTTATACAACAACTCAAAAAAATTCGGGAAAGAAATATTTATACATTCACAATCCAAAATTTTAACGTCGCCGTTTG
>JGI994J12354_10001825_pt1 | contig 21321 bp, 28 predicted proteins | sample IntmicLarv3ML3BL_FD_12354 | JGI IMG/M metagenome (IMG submission 12354) | reverse complement strand
AAAGTGGGGAGAGGGGAGGGAAGGCAACCACATTACTACTGTGGAAGGCAACCACACTTCGCACAACGTGTCTATTGGGGTATAGAGGTATAGAGGTGCGTCTATGGGGTAAATTGCGTATGACGCCATGAGAGCCGTTCTAAGGTCGTTCTCTAAAATGAGCAGCACATGACTTGAGTTTGCCGGCCGGCAATTAACGGCCAAGGACGACAAACGAAACATGTGATGCGTGCTGGAACAAGGTTGCTAATATTTTTGGGTGTTTTTTTTACAACGACTTTTGCACAGAACAAAAACCGAACTTGTTGACGAAGCGATCACGACCATGGCATTATTGGTGCATGGCCAAAGTTGAAAAACGAACAGTCAACGAATGGGCAGCCATCCTAGGTATAGAGATTCAATCAGACTGGAGGTGGAGGTATAGCCCAGAAAGGACACCGGTAAGCCGGCAATCGTTCGATACTCAACTCAAAAAAAATAAACTTATTGATTTCGTAATCGAAAAGGCGCTACCAATACCAAGGTGGCGCCTTGTTAAATTTTCGCTCGATGGTCTTGCTCGAATTGAAAGTAACGTGTCTGAAATGACCGAAGAACTTGCCGGCGTTGACAGATATGCGAAAAATGAGCTATTTCATAAACGAAAAATGCGAACGCTCAAAGAGGCACAAACCAAAATTGCCGAATGGACAGCAGAAGGGTTTATGGATTGGAAAATTAACATGGGCGCCGGATTCACTACGAAGTGGCCGGCGTAAAGTATTGACAGGGGGTAGATATTTGGTAAAATAGGGGTATCAGACAGGGAGGATGAACTTTTATTATCCTCAACTCTGGCCAAGAGTTTTCGCATTGGTGTTCCTCCCTCTGTCTGATGGCAGAGTAATCCAATGTGAAAGGATATTGTGAGGAAAATTAGAGTTTACGACGAAAAACGTAAAGAACAGACAAGAAGATGCAAGGCCAAAAAGAAGGCCGAAAATTTGGCGTATCAGCGAAAATATAGAGCCGAAAACGGTCGTGGGGAGCGCAAAGATAATTTTGGGCGTGACCGATGCACCCAATACTACTACATGAGTTTGATACAAAAGCCAATAAAAAAACCGAACGAAAACCGAACAAATGACGCCGAAATTGTCGGCATTACGTTGCTTCATGAGAGAACTGGCGAATACCACCATTTTCCCGACTTGACAAAAATGGTTAAATTCTTGCATAAATATCGAAAGTCGGTTGCGATTTCGGCGGCATTAGACTGGCAATTCATCGCCATTCAGAAAGGCCTTGATGCCATAAGTATTAAGGCGGAGCCGATTTTTCGGCGAACTCGCGGAAATGCCTTTGACCAAATTATCACCGGAGAAACGCACCAAGTGACCGGATGTGCGATAATGACCACCCCGAAGATATGCTTCTCGAACGCCCTCATGTATTTTTCGGATGGCGTTTTTCGTAAGGGCAAAAAGAAAGAGAACATGCTTTTTACATACACCGGCAGAGCATGGAAGGTGCCGGCCGATGAAATCCCCGAAATTCTAAAAAGAGAGTGCGATTTCACTAAAACTACGGTGGACTGGATAGCCAACCAAACAGATTACGAATCGAAAAAATTATTCAAGTTCGGACGATTCCGAACTGCCGGAATGGTTATCATGCAACAAAGTAAACCAAAGGAGTATGACATGCAAAGGTTATATTGGCAAAATTATAAAAAAGGTGAAGGGCAATTAGCGATACCATTCCGCAATTATGCGCAAAGCGCATTTTTGCAACAATTCAACTTCATCGGGGTAGGAAAGCAAGACCGTGTTCTCGAAAACATCGTGCAAATTGACGTGAACTCGATGTATCCGTCAATCATGATGTCGCTTCCACTACCATATGGGCAACATTGCCATTGGTATAAAAGAAAAAGTGCCGAAGAGCAATTTACTGATGTGCCGGAAGGATACAGAAACCAAAGTCTTTTTTTCACTATTGTTGAGGTAGAGGCCGACCGCATCAAGTTGAAATCCGGAGGACTGCCGACGGCCGTCGCAAAAACATTCGTCCAGAACGATGATGGCTCGATGCAACTTGCGTCTTTCATCCTGCCGGAGGGCGGAAAGCATTTCGGTTATCTCATCGACAGTAAATCGAATTGGGGGCGCTCGAATCTCGATAAAACTTTTCGGCAAGCGATGCCATACACGGACTTTTTGCATCTCAAGAAAAATTACCATTGCGAGAATTTGCGCCTCAATTCTTTTTGTGTTTATCGAGTATGCACCGGCATGTATAACGAATACCTTGAGCGCTTATTGTCGATGAGAATGACGGCGGAGGCGGAAGGAAATTGGATTGGCGCCGACTGTTGCAAGTATTACGCAAATCTCGTTTATGGAAAACATGCGGAAAGAGGCAAAGGAAGGTATGTGCCATTTTCGGCAGCCGTGGCCGCCGCCGCTCGCCACTATCTTTTTGACACGATTTACAAAATCGGTGTCGAGAATTTTGTTTATGCGGACACCGACTCTATCCATTTTCTTGACCCAAATGGATCTATTTTGCAAAATCTTGTAAAAACTGGTCGTGTGGGGGATGATTTTGGGCTATTTAAGGTCGAAGAGCAGAACGTAAGAGGAAAATACATTGGGCTTAAAGCATATGTTCAAGAGAAAAATGGCGAGAAGGAATACACTATCGCCGGATATTCGGAGAGCGACGAGAGCGAAAAGTTTTTGCGAAAACTACCCATTGAAGAGTTTGGCCGTGACATCGTTATCCCGAAGGGTGTGATTGGGTGGCGTGAGGTTGAACATGGGATTTTACCAGAATATAGGCCATACCGTTTCCGAAAGTCTGGACTTGCACTGGCTTGATTTTGTGGTAGCATGAGAGTATGAGCGCCCTATCACTAGCACAATTGACTTTCGAAAAAGGACTTAACTTTTATTGGCGGACACCAGTCAACATCGAATATGCGCTTTTGGTTTACTACATCAAACTAACATTGAATGGAAAATGGCACGGTCGCCGAACTATCCAACGTGATTTTTGGCAAGATGATTTCATCGCACAATACTTCGATAATCTCGACCCGACGGAAGAATTGCAATATGGCGATGTGGTGATCTTACTCGAACATAACCCATATCGTTATTTTATTTTCCTCGACAACGAACATGTGCTTGAGCAAGACGACCCTGCCACAACTCAACAGCAAGTCCGTCGACAAGAATCTGGCATCCGTGCGATTATCGACAAAGAATTGGCCGCCGGCCGAACTGTCAGACTACTTCGACCACTCAATGACACTTACATTTTCGTCGGGAACCGTGAGGACGAATCACTAGATTCCGATAGCCACCTCGACTATCCATCCGTCCATCTGGTAAGGCGAAAGTTCAGTGAGTTGGGCGGAGCGTATCGTGGAGACTTCACTTTTACTGGCGACTATGTGTCGCCACTTGACGTCTTGCCGACGACATCGCCTGATGATAGGTTTATCCATGGCTTGATAAAACCAGGGGATTTTGTTGTAGTATCAGAGCGCACGGATGGGTTCGCTCTTGAGGCAACTGGCCAACGGTGGCAGTTGAAAAGATTTTATCGTGCAGTGCAAGTCGGAGACTCGACCGACCCTGCATCTGATTCGTCCGGCGCAATTCAGTGGGTGTCAGACGCTTGGGTTGACGACGTTCAAGGTTTGAATTTGCTAGATTTTATCAAGCAGAATAAACTTATTGCCGGCACAGCGATGGAACTCATCCCGACATACCTTGAAGATGGGGTGACGATTGACCCGAATGGCCCAGTTATTGTGAACTGGACTGGCGACCCTGGCATTGAGGCATTTCTGATTCCAGTAGATTCGTCTGCAACCCCATCAGTTAGAACATGGCAAGTGTGGGTGTCCGGCAACCGTGCCGTAGGCGACGAAGAACTTATGGGGTATGCGGTAAATGCACGGAATCACAAAATAACACAGATAAATGCCGGCGCTTATGACGACAATACTGGTGCAACGATTTACACTTTTGACAACAATTCTGGTCATACTTTTATCCTTTCACGCAATCTCGAACAAAACATAGGCGACGCTTTAGACTTTTCTCATGACCAAGTTGTGTGGGCGAGAACGAAAGTGGACGCTTATACTAGAGCCGAAACTGATGCTTTGCTTGCCGAAGTTTATCTATTTTTCAATCAGAAAATTCAAGCCATTACCGACATTATCAATAACTGGGGCAATCTCGGCCCAAGCGATAAAATTATGACTGGCAACATCAACATAAACGCCATTGATTATCCAGGCAAAGGTATTTTCTCGCATGACATAAACACCAGAGTTCAAGGAGATATTGACGCCGCACCAACAGTCCCACCAAGTTTAGGGGGTTAAGGAATGGCCGGTCGCCCTGTAAATCTTGATGTCTATCCGTCAGTAATTTCTACCGTTCCCGACGACGGCATCGGTGCATCAATTGAAAATAATGTTTACCCATTTGTTAACATGTTTGGAGGCGGAACTTGGCGCAACTATGGCGATTATGCTATTGGTGGTGGTCAACTAATAGTCCAGAACCAGACTGGAGAGTGGAACGGAGTTGCGCAGGGTAGGTTTTGTGGAAATACAGCAGTTTCGGTGACGGCAGACTTCACTTTTTCAGTAAGCGGAACTGATGTGACGATGACGATTCAGCGTCCGGTATTGCGTCGTGCTAGGTTTGTGAAATCTGGCGTATATTCACGCTCGAATCGTGCAAACCTCTATATCAACGATCAATTGATTCGGAACTGGTCGGTCGACGATGGCCCTTGGGACTTATACCCACAGATGACACTTCCTGGCGGAACTTGGCCTCAAACGATTACGCTCCGGCGCAATGAGTTCCGAGACATTAAATTATTCAACTTCTCGAACCTGATTGTTGGCGGTCGCACCCATGATATTTGGGACGTGATGTTGCGGCTCAGAAACGACGGTAGTAATCACCCGAACGATGGCCTGTCTAATAATTTTATCTCGCATCGCAACGTGCATCTCCGTGAGGGCGAACTATTTGGTGGCGTGAGTGGATGGGGAACTGGTCAAGGTGGCCACTACGATATCGAGTGGGGGTTGACGCCAACTACGATGACGAATAAAATTCGCTATCCGGCGACTGGGAATCAGAGTGGCACGACAATCCCGTATACGCTATTATCTGATTTAACACCTCACACGGATTACTACTACCGTGCGAAAGCCACTAACGAAATGGGATATTCTGTGCAGACCCAGATCCAGAGATTCCAGACATGGTATCATCCGATGGCGATGTTTGACGGCAGCAGTATGCGTTCGTTGAATGACAAAACACTTCTGATGGTAAAGGGCGTGTCGCCAACTAGAAAATATGGGCTAGTTTTCACTGGTTCGCAGAGGATAGAAACCGGAATCCAATCGGGGGCTTATACCACGGCTTGTGTGAAGACAAAAGTGACTGATTATGGCTCTAACCGTTCAATTTTAGGATATGCGGAAGGAACTAGCGCATCATTTTATATCAAAAACTATAATAGTTCAACGTTGCGCTTGGGTAATGGAACCTCTTATCTCTCACTTCCGGCTTTGGAACTTAATAAGCAGTATGAATTGAAATACAGAAATAGGAGGCCACTAATATTCACTATTGACGGAGTTGAAGCCGCAAGGGATTCCAGTGTAACTTCGGTGTCCTACCAATCTGGGTTGAACATAGGTAGCACATCGGCTTTTTCAGCAAACTCTAATTTTGCCGGCACAATTTACGGAGTAAAGGTTTGGATTAGGAGTAACATAGATGATTTGAGTGACGGGTCATTAGTATTTGACGGCGTGCCGGTTCCAATTGGAGATACCCAATACTCTGCTACGCCGGCACCATCGAATTGCCTATGGGATAAAGTTAGCCAAAGGTATTTCGAGAATAATGGAACTGGAGAACTTGGCATTGAAGAGTTGCCACTGGATGTAGATTTGGGCGAGATGGGAACTTTTGACGAAAATCTACCGGCGCAATATGGCCCAGGAAGTGATGCGCCGCAACCACCAACAATGTTTAACGGCGCAACCATGAGGAACCAGCGCATCTTTATGGATATTCCGCCACTGGATACTCCGGAGTTAACGTTGGCTATTGTTGGCCAAAGTATGACGGCATCATGGCCGGCAGTTTCGGAGGCGACAAATTACCAAGTGATAGTAACTGGTGGAGGATACAACTATAACCAAAACCAGGCGACGACGGCAGTAACACTAAATAATCTGCCATACGGCGAATATCAAATTTTGGTTAGGGCATACAATGCCACCCAGACTTCCGAAACGGCGATTGAAGAATTTGCAATAAGCCAAGCGCCATTAGGTGCCCCAAGCAATCTAGTGCTATCCTCAACCCCATTCGAGTTGACGGCGAAGTGGGATGCCGCCACTAGCGCAGATTTCTACAACATAACAATCACAAATGGAACTACCACATTCACGCAACAGATTTTTGGCACAACATTTACTTATGGCTATGCGGAAGAAGACCTTGGTAATCTTTGGGCAGTAACCGTAACGGCGTTGCAGTTCGATGGCGCTGTGAGCAACCCAATATCAGATGAAATTCAAGCCCCAACTCCATTACCTGCCCCAGATGATGCGGTTGTTGTTGCCGGAGGCAGATTCGAGGCAATTATATCTAGCATTAGTTCAGTGGTTGGGGCATCTTCATATGAGGTTATTTTGGTTAATAACAAGACCGGTGCAACAATCGCTAGTCCAGTAGCATCTTTGTTGTCTCTCCCACAATCGGTGACTGATGTGCAGGGTGGGTCATACACGCCAAACATTTATGCGGTAGATAGTAGTGGGAATAGAGGATTTGGGTTGACGTTACCAGAGATTGACATAGTTGGCGCAGATATTGTGTTCACAGTTACTAACGTCTTATCAGGAACTGCATCATGCAGGATAACTAATAAATGGACGACGCCGATTATAGTGAATGGCGTTTCTGTGGCTCCAACGGCAAGTCTAGTAGCATCTAATCTAAAAGTCGGTGACACGGTTTCTATCCTTGAGTCTCAAGAAGGCGTAACATTCAAGGCGTGGGAGAACTCGCCTACCCCCTTTATCTCTCGATATGGGAGTAACGTATGTGGGGTTGAGATAACAGCGTTTCCATCCATGGATAAATTTCTTGTAGCCGGCGGTCTGCCGAACAATGCATTTAGTTATTTCTTTGAGAGCCTTGCCGATGGGTTCTTGACAGGCGCTCCTAGTGGGATGTTTGATTTTTCTGAGGTGACATCAGCCGGTAACACTGTTTGCTATAGGACTTTCTATGGTGCGCTCATCAGTCCAACGGTTTTTGATAGAATCAGTGAAGGTTCGTTCCAGTTCACAAATCTCCGGTCTGTCGGTAATAATTTCTGCACGCAGATGTTTTCTGGTAGTAATAATGGGCGCCTTCCAGATGGGTCATTTAACTTCCCTCTCTTACAAGGTATCGGGACAAACTTCTGTCAACAGTTTATAAGGAGCAACAAAGCAATGACTAAGTTGCCGGATGGGTCATTCCAATTCCCCTCACTCTCACAAGCAACAGTGAGTAGTTTTTGCATGTATTTCGGAGACTCATCCGCACTAGCGTCTATACCTACTGGCAGTTTTCAACTGCCAGTAGGAACCTCCGGAACCGGATTTGGTAATTTTGCTACTGGAAGCGCTTTGACGAGCGGAAACCAACTTGCGTCTATCACATTCAGATTTGCGGTAGATAATTTTGCTCCGGTCGGGTCTGGATTGCCGCAGAGCATAACGGCAGGACAGACAGTATTGATAAATGGAAATAGTGTATAATAAAAACATAAAAAGGAGCGAGCATGGAAACATCACCAACATACGAACAAGACCGAAACGACCTCGGCAACGAAGAGCAATCAATCCCAGAAGAGGAGGCCAAATGATAACTCTAACTAGAATCCTCGCCGACGGCGACAATGACGGCGGTAAAGGGTGGCAGTGTTCTAAATATGCATGGTATCTCGCATCCGGCATACGAATGAATTATGCCCCAAATCCAGATTTCGGCCCATGCAACGGCGTGGACATGGTGAATTATTTGGTCAATAAACTAGGATGGGTGAAATGTGGCAAAGAAAACGGCGCCATTTTTGCGTATCAAGCCGGAAAGTATGGCCATACTGGTGCGGTATTGGACGCTGCTACAAATAAAGTCTCACACGCTAACTACAATTCGTCTAAAGTAGTTTCGACTAACCTCATTGCACTAGACAGCAAACCAGGAATTATGTATTGCAAGCCGAAAGAGGAAACTCCCCCACCGGCTCCCACTCCTCCACCGTCACCCCAACCAGTCACGTATACTGTCGGCGAAAGCGTCGTTGTGACCGGCGTAGGCACGGCAGATAGTTACGGTGGCGGTGCTAAGACCAGACAATATAAGGGCGAGCGTGGGATGATTACTATTATTAAGAATGATGGTAGAGTTCGGCCATTCGCCATGAACATGAATAATAACATGAATGGCGTGACTGGTTGGTTTTCGGCAGATAGCATTAAGAAGGGATAAACATGCAAAAAAAATACTCCGGTCTCAGAGGCAGAAAGATTATCCTATCCCTCGTGCTAGTGGCGGCCGGAGTTGCACTGATTATTGTCTCTCTGATTCTGCGTCCAGACATGGACGTTAAAGATATTGTGGCGCTAATCTCATGGATTTCGGCGCCGCTCGCAATTCTAGTGAACGGCATCGCTCAATATAATCCTAGCGACGGAAAAGATGGAGGCGTAGAATCGCCCGATGGTGGTAGGGGTGATGAGAAAAAACAGTAGACTTCTGATAGACAGAGGGTGGATACTGATGTTCTATGGGGCATTCTCTTGCTATAACCTACTTACTATGACCTCATTCTGGCTATTCAGTAAAAAGGATGAATTGATGTGGCTTTTTATAGGAGTGACGCCAATTCTAGCAATACTGGGGGTTTTGGTATTTATTTGTGCGCTAAAATTCAAGGTGCGTCAAGAAAGAGCATTGCTTACGACGTGCATCATAATGACCATAATCTTTGGGGGCGCCCGTGTCTTGTATTTAGTAGTTCTCTCTGGGGAGTTGAACGAGGCAATATCTTCCGCCGTGCTTTATGCCGTAGGAACTGGAGTTTTTCTTTATCGTTCAGATGTCTTAGGGAAAGTTATTTCTGATAAAATAAAAATAGACGAATTGAATAAAAAAGATGGCGGAATATGAACGAAGATATTATAAAAATCTTGACTGGGCTGTTGGGGGGAGGTGCTATTAGCGCAATAATTACGGCGCTTATGAATAGGGGGAAGGTCAAAACAGACACACATGCAGTGGTTTTTAGTGATATGAAGGATTTAGAACAGGTGGCGATGGACAGATATAATGAGGTTAGACAAGAGAACGTAGAACTTAAAAAAGAGGTGGCGCAACTGCGAGAGGAAGTCCGAACATTAAGAACAGAGATAGGGGGGCTTGCAAGAATATTAAAAGAGCATGGGTGGGAACTGAAGAAGGGGTAGTTGACGGGACTCGTGGCGGCGGCTATAATATAGTGGAAACGAATAATAGTGAGGATTAAATATGAAGAAAAAACTTGAAGTTCCAAACATAGATGAAGATGTAGAGATGGTGGACGCCTATGTCGACGAAATGAAAGAGAAATTAGGTGATGATTTCGCTAGAGTGTCCGAGACCGTCATGGGGATTAAAACCACTGTTGGACAGATTCAAGACAAAACCAACACCCTCGCAGAAGATGCCAAGGGGATTGACGAATACAACAAAGAATTACTTGAAACAAACGGCTCTCTCGTCAAGAATTATGGTGCGACCCTAAACAAAAAACTCGACACAATCATAGAGGGGAAAGAGAAAACCGAACCTATCTACGACAACCCCATCAAAACATATGCCGAACTTGCAACGAAGAAAAAGTGATATAATTAAGTAGTCTAGTGCAATACCCTAGCCGTTATTATCACGACATCTGAAGGCGTAGGGGAATTAAGGTGACAAAAGTTTTTCTCCAGATTCACTGGACTCACCCCAAGCAACCGTGCCACTGTGCAGATAGAGATGTCGCTAGACGCCTCGCAAAAAAACAAAAATAGACCCCCCAAACTCCACTCAACTGGCTTAAAATCCCCCTCACCGAAAGGTAGGGGGATAAGCCGTGTCTAGCGCCCTTGTCGTCTGATTTATGAAATCGACCCCATCAGCACCTCTTCGGTGTTCATCTCTGGTATGGGGAGGCGAAAGGTGTAGGCGGCTCAATACTATTATACAAGATATGGTATAATTACGGCAAAGGAGAATTACATGATTGAAATTGAAGTAAATACTAATGGAACTGCCGGCCCAGAATACAAGGGATCTGCATACTTCCCAGAAACAGGAGATAAAGGCAAGTGGGGGATCAAAGAGTTCATAGAATACTCTATTGGGAGGGTTTTGGGGCATCCGAAGGACTACGGCATGACAACCGACTCCATACGCTATGCCGGAAACTGTCCAACATCTATCGTGGCACTCTTTTATTGTGTGTATGGGTTGGCACTATCTTGCGACAATCCACGAGAATGGATAAAGAATGGTTTTTTTGATTCTGCGAAGATTGAAGATCTAGAAGCCGGAGATATTTTAGTCGATGTGCGTGGCAAGTTTGGCCACATTTATTATGTGACGGAAATTCTAAACGATGCCATGAAATTATGGTGTAGCAACGTATCCGTGAAAGGGTGCCAGAATAACTTTATCCCTAAAGGGCATCTCTTTACTCATGCAGATTGGTATATGGGGCTAAAACTAAAGAAAGGTAAAAATGTCAACAACGATTCAGACGTGGATAATCCCTCTAGCGAAGTATCGGGGGCATTATCTCCTAAAGACGCCGACGGCGAAGGGAAACTTGCAGACAGTGGCAAAAAGTCGAGAGTTAAGCGACCTGCAAAACATAGCAGTCGCAAAGGTGATGGAGATTCAGACAAAAAATAACTGGGGGTATCAGTGGGAATGCTATAAAGCGAGGTTCGTTCCAAGGATTGACGGCGAGGCGCTAATTTATCGGGTTTACGAGAAAGAGTGATATAATATTGATGGCGTTTATATCGTAGCAATAGTGAGAAGTCCTACCAGAACCCCCGTAATGGGGGTTTTTGGTAAAAAGCACTTGACAGTTCGGTTTTCGTTCGGTATGGTGGAATCAGTAGCACACGCAAAGTTATGAGCAAGCGTGAGAACTTGCCGTCAGACGGATGGTATACAACTCAAACGAACCAATAAAGGAATTATTATGAATAAATATGCAGCATTGGCAGGGGCAATCAACAGTTTTAAGGAAACCGCAAGTGATGCTTACGGTAGAATCGTGCCGGACTTGCGTGTTGATGGCGAAGGAAACGTCGCCGGATTCTCAGACTTGGCTAACATCATGCTCAATGATGGCTACATCAAACTCCAAAACGAGTTCGTGTCCAACCTCATTAACCGAATTGGGCTTACCTTCATCCAAGCAACCACCGGTCAGAACCGCCTAGCTATGTTCAAGAAGGGGGCGCTACCTTACGGCTCTGATGTCCAAATCATCTTCACCAACCCTGCAGAGCGAAATGACCTTGGCGCCGTGAATGACGCTGGTATGGCTCGACTGCTCAAAACCTACACCCCAGATACCAAACAAGTTGTCTTGCGAACTAACCGTGGCGCTGATGGCTTGGGTGATGTTTACGCCGTTACTATCGCAACCGACGACATACGCCGTGCGTTCGTTTCCATCGAGGCGCTTGATGAATACATCTCCGGTCTCGTCCGAACCTTGACTGCTCGTGACGAGATTGATGAATTTGAGTATACCAAATCCCTTATTGATGTCGCCGTTGCGCAAAACCAAGTCCAAATCACCTATATCGACACCGACATCACTACCGAACAAAGTCTCAAGACCTTCTTGGCTGAACTCCGCAAAGATTTCTTACGCTTTACTTTCCCATCGACCCTAAACAACGCCTACACCAACTTCCCAGACAGCAATGGAAACCCATGCATTGTCACTAGCGCCGAATCCGACATCGCCTTAGTTATCAAATCTGATGTGTTGGCGAATGTGGATGTGAATGTGTTGGCCGCTGCCTTCAACATGGAAAAAGCCGACTTCCTCGGTCGTGTCGTGCCGGTTGACACCTTCGAGAACCCTGGTATCGTCGCCGTCCTCTGTGACCAATCATGGCTCCAAATCCGTGACAGTCTTAAAGCAATGGAAGATTTTAGAAATGCCGCTACCGGCTCAACTAACACCTTCCTCCGTGCTCGTGGCGTGTTCGGTATCCTACCCTTCGCTAATGCTCGTGCGTATGTGATTGACGACCCTATCTTCAAGCCATCTATCCCTGCAACCGCTATTCTGCCCCAGACGACTACTGCAGCCGTCGGTGATACTGTAAACTATCGCCTAAACCCTGCGAACTCTACTGATATCATCGAAGTTTCGGCCTCCGCTACGGCGACCGCTACTATTGATAATGTCAGCAAGACCGTGACGGTTACTGGTGCCGGCACTCTCGACCTCAACATCGTTGGGAACGCCGCCGTGTCTACCACCATCACTGTATCTTGATTATAGTCTAGCAGCATAGACCACAATACCTCCAATACCTCACAGTTGGGGGTATTGTATTTTTACACAAAAGCATGTAATATCATGATATGAATGGGCAACAGCAACCAAGACCCTCAATCAATGTATTGCCATCTTATATGCCAATTCCCCCTCAAGATTTGATGCAATTGGTGAGGAATAACCAACCGGAAACTAGGATTCTTCAACATTACCAAAATAAACACGACAACCAAGACGGGGAGTCTGTTTCGGAGCCGCCACGCCGACATTTTGGCACTGGGAATCCGAAAGGTGCAGATGGCAAAGATTAAGCAACAAGCACTTCAGAGCGCAAACACGCTGATGATTATTGAGCAACTAAAGCGAATCATGGACAACCGCTTTATTTGGGTTCAACAGAGCGGCGAACGTCTACCATTTGATTATATGGAGAGAGGCATCACTCGATTTGGCCGTATGTGCATCTATAATGACGATAATATCGGGCTTGGAATCTTCCGTGCCGTCCAAAATGGCATGTTTAATATTTATGAGATTCCCACATCTTACACGCTCTATTCTCCAAATGGCCTATACACCAAAACGGTATCAAATGATGACCCGAATCTAATTATCATTCGTGATAGATATGACGGCGCCTCGAACATGAAAATGCTCTGGTGGTATGCCGAAAAACTTGGCACAGTCCGCAATGATATTGAGCGAAACCTCGAAAAACTGAAAACCCCATACCTACTTCAAGCCCCGAAAGAAAAACTGCTTGACTTGCGGATGGCAATTGAAAGTTACCGACATGGCGACGAGATTGTGGCCGACGATGGGATTGCAGTCGAAGAGATGCTGAAAGTTCTACGTCTCGACGTCCCGTATCTCGTGGACAGATTAGAGGCGCAATACAACACCATATTCCAAATGTTCTTGAGAGAAGTGGGATACTCCAATATCACTATTGATAAGCGAGAGAAGTTGACGGTAGCAGAGGCGCTTGTCGGTTCGGATTTGACGATAAACCAGAGCATGGAGGCCATGAGATTCCGTGTAGATTTCCAAGTCGAGTTATTTCAGAAGTTTGGCATATTGGCGGTTCTAAATCAGCCGACATACTCAATGGCCGCATACGATATGAATCCGGTAGTAAACTTTTTGGTTGGACAAGTAGAAAAACAATTAAGTGAAGGAGGCGATAATGAGTAAGGATGAAATAATCGAAGGTCTGCTCGCCCATCCAAGCGCTAACTCTAATGAGGGTAATCGCCACCAGTATTATCCAGAAGGTTATGGCAAAACGGTTCCAACCAAGTCAAAAGAAGATTATGAATTAATGAAAAAAGCATACCCAGGATTGACTAGGAGAGAGTATAATAACGTGATAGATTATAAATATAGGGGGGGATTCTAATGACGGATGAAGAACGGATAGAGGGTTTAATGACCCGTCCAAGTGTGAACTCTGACGAAGGAAAGCAGATTCGGCGCCGGCGTGAATGGGAGCGCAAACTCATATTCGGAGATGACGATGACTAAGAAACTCGAACTCATAGAGAGATTATACAAGGCCAAAGAGAGCGAGAGTGATGCAAGAGCCATCTATGTGGAGGTATTGAAAGCGATGGAGGATTATCCAGACGCCCTGCCAAGGCATCGAAGAGTTATCAAAATGATTATGAGAGACGAAAGCACTCATGACGTAGCACTCCAAGAGGTGTTAGACCAATTGATGACCGAACAGAAGCCGAACAAAAGCGACGATATTATTACGGAAGCGAGAGGAGGAAAATGAGAGCCACATTACCCCCAACACTTGAAGAACTTATAACGAGCGGAGTAGAAATATTTACGGAGGACTTTCCTATTTTAGAGGGGACGCTATCGCCAGACGGCACAAAACTCGTTCGAGATGTGATAAAGAGAGTGATAACGGATTACTATTACTATGACCACATATCGTTTATGGACACAAGCATGTGGACTAAGCGCTTTAATGACAAGTTATACAAGAACATGCTACAACTTCAATATCCACTTAAAGAGTGGCTTGCCTTAAATAATGATGACCAATTCTTTTATAATAAAACTTCCGATGATAGGATTACGAACAACAAAACTACTGGACACAGCGAAACGGACGCCTCTGGGACGTCGAAGATGATGGATACTCCCCAAAACAGGATTGACGATATTAATAACTACCTCACTCAAGCAAACGTTGACGAATCGAAGAGTGCAGGTGATAATAGGGGAACTTCAGACACCGAAACTAAAGGAAACGTCAAAAGCAGTGTTGGCGGAGATTTGTCTGTCCGTTTCCAGAATTTCTTGAATACCCCGAGTATTTACGATGTTATAATAAGGTCTGTAGGGATGATGTTCTTGCACATAAGAACATTCGATACAGAATGGCCGGAATCGAGGGATGAGTTATGGCCAACAGATTAGATGCAACTGGGATAAACAATCTATACGAACTTAATAAGATTCATAATCAGAATTTGGACGAGTTTATGGTGCGAGAAGATAGTGGTGACGCATTAGTCCCGAAACATGCGAGAGACGAAGACGCTGAATACCAAAGGGAACGCCACTCGATATTCGAGGACAGCGCAATGCGGATGGCTGGACACGGATTGGACAATATAAAGTCTTCTGGTGGTATAATGATTAAGAAGCCCAACATTGTGCAAAAGATAATACAAGGATTTATGCGATGAGAGATGAATATTTGTCACCAAAACAACTCTATAACCGGAACACTAGGGAAATACTGACGAGCATGGTTGACCCGATAGAGCGCAGGGATGCACTGCAGGGCGCTCATGCGGCATATCTTGGGGAACTTGACGAAATCGCACAGGCAGAGAAAGCGAACACGCCGATATTGCCCGATTCAATGGAGGTTGGCACAAAAGATGTCGTAGGTAGCATAATACGTGGCGTGTTTTCCACATTTGGTAGGTAACATTGTGTTTGGGAAAAAAACAAGAGGTGACAAATGGGGGGCTGGAACAAGATTTTTGAAGTATACGGATAATCCAGTATCGCAATTTTCTGGTAATACGGTGGGAATTATGTGGGTTGTGGCTGGGCTATTATTTAATGATGTGAATGAGGCCATAAAAGAGGCGGAGAAACTAGGGTTGAGAAAAATCTATTCCACTACCGGTCGAGTTATCCACTTAAAAACAGAAGGAGTGTCTTGGAAATGAGCACGATGCAAAGAGTGGGGAGAGTCGGACTGTGTAATTACAACGGTAATCCTGTAAATGTGATAGATTTTCCATCTCCGGCAGCGAGGGATGGTTATTTTGATGGAAAATCTTTAATCTTGGATAATTTATCTTATGTTAAGAATAACACGGTGCAGGTAGCCATTGATTATGAGACGGCGAGACAATACAACTATCTTTACTTTGCCGGCGTCAATAATGAGAGTATCCGTTACTATGCGTTTATCAGGGATATCAGGTATGTGAATAATAACAACACAGAAATCACTTTTGACACTGACTTACTAATGACCTACCTATCATGGTCTACGCCCCTCAACTCTTTTATCCGAAGGTTCTCGGGTAATGTTTTGAGTGCGGACACAAAAAGCATTCCAGACATCGTATACAATGGGGAGTATGACTATCAACTAATCACGTCTCTTGGCAATGTCCCTGGGGAATCCCTTGTTTGCGTTGGTGCTGCTGGAATACCGAACTCTGGTGGAGCGCCGTCGGCTGCCTTGTCTGAATATTATATCTCAAACCTCAATACCCCGAATGCCCAACTTGTGTTTATCCCAATCTTGTATTCATTTTTCGAAGAATGGACAAACTTCCGAACCTTTATGTATAGTTTTGCTCAAAATGAGCAAATGGACTTGGTTGTCGATGCGTTTATTGTGCCAAAGATTGATGTTGACGAAGATTCACCATCATCATTTGGGTTCGGGAATATCGTGCGCCAGTGGCCGACCATTTCCATCCCAAGCGTGTCTAGTTTTGACCCTCGTATTGTTGCAGATAACTTTACGATCGTGATTGCTCAAAGAGGAAACTTTGAGAATCGCATTGAAATACCATACAGCGAACTTTCTGGTAATACTTTAACAGTCAAAAGCGTATCGCAGCCAATCGCCGGCACACGACAGTATTATGTGACTGGTGGACTGGATGGTGCTGACAGTATGCGGTATCTCATATCTATCCCGACCTCAATGGGGCTACCTACATCCGACAATGCGTTCGGGCGCCAACGTTCTATGATTCAGACCAACTTCGAGGCAAAAAGTTCAACGATGGCTATAGACAAAATCAGTGCCGCCGCCGCCGGCGCTGGCGTTGCTGTCGCCTCCGGTGCGATGGGGAACCCACTCGGTGTCGCCGCTGGTATTGGCGCCGCCGCCGGAAGTCTTTTATCTATACCGCTTGAACAAGCAAAACTCGACATTGAAATGGACGCCGCCCTTACTAATGCGAAGTTCGCTGGGATTCAAGTGTCGGGCAACTTAACAGCCGAGAGCGTGATTTCATCCGCTCTTATAGGCGTCGATGTATTCCTTAAGAAAGTGCCAGTAGCAGCGGCAACAAAAATGGCATCATTCTATCGCACTAATGGGTATGTATACAATCAGACGATGACACCTGCAATTAAGAATAGTATTAAAGCGTATTATGAGGGGACACTTCACTTTGCGACCGCAAGAGGAACAATGGAGGAGAGACTGCGCATGGAGGCCTTATTCGATAAGGGCGTATGGCTATGGCCGTCAGAGAGCGGCATGTATAATTACTAGGAGGTGGTTATGAAAACGCAAGCCGAAGTCCACGCCTTCCTGGATAGTTTAGTCGGCACTACCGTGATAGAACCCACAAATCCAGAACTTAACGGAGAATGTGTCACACTGATTAAGGCGCTATTGAATTTTATGAGAGTGCCTTACCCATGGAAAGCAAGGGGACACGCAAAGGACTTTGGTGATTCATGCCTAAATGAAGGCATTGCGAAATTAGCAGAACTAGATTCACACGTGAGGGTCTATATTAGACGAACTCCAGGAGACGGGCATATATGGTGTAGCGTTGGTGATTATATTGTGATTCACGATTATTATGAAAGTAACGGTAGCGCTGGCAAAATTGTTAGCAAAAATACTAAAGGGCCGCTAAGTATCTGCGACCAGATTATAACATTCGACCAATGGATGGCCGGCGGTGGCACTCCGCCCATACCAACCAAATCAAAAGGCAAGAGACACACCGACCAAGAGGTGAAGGCTTGGGATGGACACCGATGGGTTTGGCGATAGTTATGATTCATTCATTTTTTAGGCCTCAAATATGGGATTAGGCGTCCGGCAGTTGTGATTTTATCGAATCGCACACGGTCGTTTACGATGCCGGCCCAAAGCATACTTATCGCCCCCTTAGATAGAGGTTTGTGTTTCATACTAAAATCCAAAGCGTATACATATTTTGGCAGATGTAAACTATTTTCTTCTTTTATAAAATATCCTCCAATAATCCTCCCAGGTTTGCCATTATTATCTTTTGCGTCTATATTCGCCCCATTCACCGAATAATATTTGTCCGCCACGCAAATCCAGTAATGTGTTTGTGCTATAAATGTGGCCTCACCCAAGTAGTATTCTAATATATCCGGCTTGGCAGTATCCTCAATCATATTCTCATAGTAGCCAGTTCCACGTGCTACTTTGCCAAGTTTTGTTTCTTTTTTCGCCTCGATATAATCTGTCGCATCCACCTTGTAAACGACGACCTCTCCGCCCTTAAATTTGGTTCCGCCTTTTGCAAATCCGCCTAATTTCGGCAGACCCATTTGGTCAAATATGGGCAAGTAGGATGCATTTGTTTCGTTCCCCAACGCCACTAATCTTACGCCATCGTCCATGCGTCCGGTGCTTTCCAATACATTCAGTATACGCTCCCACTCATCCACCAAGTAGCGGTTGTCTATATCTATAAACTCATCCCAGATAATCAATTTGACATTATCTAGCATTATGCCTTTCAATTCCGACACGGCATTTAGAGAGAGGGCATACCCGAAATCCGACCATACGATAGTTTCAACATCATTTCCGTCCTTTCGCTTATGTGTGATGCTCTTCCCGATTTGGAACGTATTGCCACGGTAGCGGATCGGCATTTTTGCCGTCTGGTGTTTATCCCAAAATTTAGGCGCCGTTATTTTTATTTCTTCTTTCCGGCGTTTTAGGAAGAGAAATTTCTCGCCGTTTTCTTTCCACTTTTTCAGTATCTTTTTTTGAGTTGAGTATGTTTTTCCAGTTCCACGAACCGACACGACAAACGTGAGGTAGCCGTTGTAGGCCAAGGCAGTGTTTATGTCGAAATACTTAAATTTTTGAACAGTCATAAATGTATTTTCCCAATTCCGGCAGCACACAATTTCGCAAAATCTGCCTTTTATTCTTGAATTTTATATTCATATCGTTCAAGCCGTGCAAATCAAGCAACTCCGGTATTTGCGCCTCCCGTATTATTGCACGCCTCTGGGATGATTTGCTTGCTCTACGATTCATTGTGCCGATTTGGACGTAATCGAAATCACGATCTGGAATTTCGAAATTACTCCAAAAACAATGACGCCCTACCCTTTGCGGTTTTATAAGTGGCTCGTAGTATGGAACCACGTTTTCTACTACCCACGTGCCCTTAAACCATCGGCGCAAGAATATAATTTCCTCGTATAATTTCATGTCTGGGTATCTATGGATACCTTGACCACTCAGAAAGATATTTGTTCGACTATGGCTTTGGCATGGAGGGCTAGCCCAGATAAAGTCAAACTCCTTAAAATGTTCTAGCAGGTATTGATGGGCGTCTGCTACTATAACTTTGTCTTTGGGAAAGAGATGAGCGTAAACAGATGCGATTTGCTCATTGTTCTCAATAGCCACAACTTCAATCTCCCCTCCCCACAGTTTTCGGTTGCCACCTATGCCAGCATATAAATTTAGTATTTTTTTCAGAATGGATGACCTTCCTTATAATTGTGTGCAAGTAGCCAAAAATATACTTGGAGCCAAGCACTAGATTTAGTCTGCTTGTATCTTCGGAAAGCCCACCGCCTCGCACGTGTTACGTTTTTAATTTCCCCAAAATCTTTATCTCCGCAACATGGGCATACTACTACATAGCGTTTCAATCTGTGGTTCTCCGATTAGCATTTTTTGCCTTTCCCCTTCGGCTGGCTAGACCACCTTTGCGACCGGCAATTCTTGCTAGACTAGGGCTAGCGGCGAATCCTCCAGTGTGTCCATTTCTACCCCCAATACGACCTATATCCCGATAGAAATTTCTTCCACGCAATTTCATATTTGTTTCGGCGGCTTTCTTGCCTCCTGCTTTGGTTCCAGGCATCTTACTTTTTCTCCTTTTTGATTTCTGATTCCAACTTCTCGTATTCTTCGGCCATTTTTTTGATGCCGGCGTGCTTCCCCTCTAAATAAGCCGATTCCCTTTCGAGGTCATCAATTTTCGAGTTCATTATGGCCAGAGACACTACTGCTATTATCCAGACTACGAATATTACAATTCCAATCACGAAAGCCCCAGTGCCTTCGGTTGACTTGAGTGCCATAAAAGATATTGTGCCTCCGAAAAACCCCCACACGGCGTCGAATATCCTTATTGATTTGGCTGATTTACTGCTTTCCATTGTCGTATTCTCCTTATCCATTATTTTTTACTCTCCTCGAAATCTACATCCTTGTCGCCGGTGCTAATCCCGAATAGACCAGTAGCAGCATATTTTCGGGCATATGTTGCAGTTGCGCCGGACGCTTGAGTCGGCGTCATGCCATCCGAACCACTGATTTCGATTACTGACGTGCCAGTTTCTCCAGTTCCGGCCGTAGCCGTGCATTTTATAAATACCCTATCCCATTCGGCAACCATCGCACTTTTTCCGGCGCTTGCGGCATAGTTTTTCGACTGATGCCCCATCATCACTAATTCTTCCGAAAAATTTACCGACTGACCAGATTTTTTAATGGCGGCCAGAATGTCATCAAGCGAATGCGACTTAAATCCCTTCGCCGTTTTAACTTTCGCCACCTCCAACATTTTAATCCCCATTTTCGATACTCCTTATTTCGACGACGAATCCGCCGGTTTCGTTTAATCCAACTTTATAAATTTGGTAGAGACCATAAAACTGTTCACTCGCCACTAAACTTTCAACAAAAGTATATGCATCCAGCATATCTTTCGCTTCGTCGCCACTTAAAATTATTGTCATAAGACACTCTCGATAACCATCACTACGTTGAAGAATGATACATATGGAGCGAATGGCACGCTCTCATGCGTAAAACCTTGATCTTCATCATACGATGCACGGGCGCAGTGATAAATAGATGCCGACCCAACACTTACGGCACCAATGAGGCCATAATATAGGCGTCCATCTGCTAATTCTATAAACACCTTTTTCGTCGGCGTATTTTTAGGTTGTTCTTTTGTCTCCATAGATTCCTCACATTATGTTTATGCCGTTTATTATACTCATACCAAAGTAGCTGTCAATACTTATTTGCTGTGGTTGAAGGCCACCTCCGGTGGCCACCCAGAGCGACAAGGCCTTCGGCCTTGCGTCGAACCATGTGCAAAACTTGAGCCACAATGCAAAAAT
>JGI994J12354_10001823_pt1 | contig 21343 bp, 14 predicted proteins | sample IntmicLarv3ML3BL_FD_12354 | JGI IMG/M metagenome (IMG submission 12354) | reverse complement strand
GTAACCGGATCGGGAGAGACTGAAACCGTCAGAGCCGGGTCTTCGAAAACAGAATTGTCGGGAACGGAAATGGCAAAATTGATTGAAGAAGTTGTTTCAATTCGAAAATTGTTGGAAGAAAAGAAAGAATAAGTTTTCTTATTTTTCATTTTTTTATTTCTTTTTTTTTATTTCTTATTTTTTCATCTTTCCCCGATCTTATTTTTTATTTTGATTCTGTTTTGAAATTTTTATCATTCGTCTTTTTTCCAAATCGGCAAAGATCCCGAAAGAATATATAAAAACAAAGACCAATGAACATTCATTTAAAATTTGAAATATTTCGGCTGTTTCTCTCTTTATTCGGCCAAATATTGAAAAATTGAGAGGGGAAATGAAATGAAACAAACAACACGCTTATTCACATTTTTTTCAATCGTTTGCGTATTTGGTTTGCTGATATGCGGAACCGCGGCAGCGGCACATGATACGGCAAATCACACCTACGACATTAATTTGAACAACATTACAATCCTTAAAAACGACAGCAACGATTCATTAGATATCATAGAACCCGTCGGCAGCGGCGGAGAGCAAAAGATTGCAGAAAATATCCCGCTGAATACGGAAATTACAATCGTCGGCAATTCCGAAACGACAAACGTCATTAACATTAACGGATACGGATTGCCGGCCGACACGCAGCTGACCGTCAGAATTAAAGATGTGAATATTAACGGCTCAACCCAGGGAAGAGCTGCGATTTCGCTCGTTGGCGGCGTAAATGTCAAACTCATTTTAGACGGAGAAAATAATGTTTTGAAAAGCGGAATCGAGGGAAGCGCCGGACAAGACGGATTAGAAGTTCCCGAAGACTGTCGAATTGAGATCATTCAAAGCCAACAGAATCAGAACGAAAATAAAAATCAAACCGACCCCGGAAAAGAGCCGGCCACTCCCGGATTGAGCGTCATATTCTCAATTGCGGCAATCGCGGGTCTTGTCGGAATCAGCGCATATCAAAAAAGAAAAAACAATAAGTAAGAAACAAAATAATTAAAAGTTTTTTCTTTTTTTTCNTTTTCNTTTTTGCAATAGTTTAATATTCTAAAATCCGTTTTTTATATTCAGTGAACAGATATGAGTGAAAAATGTACAAACTGTTACGGCCAAGGCTATAACATTTTAGAAACCGGACCGTGTCCGAAATGCAGCGGCGTTGTCGCTGAAAAACCCAAATCCATTAATTTGATGGATTTATCCGAGAAAAATTTAGACGCTTTCGTGAGCGGTGTCTGTGATATTTGCGGCGGAAGCGGCATTTATGAAAAGAAAGAGAAATGCGAAGAATGCCGCGGAAAAGGCGAGATTTACAACTGCGTCCGATGCGGAAAGCAAATTCCGTATTTGAACGACAACGGCGAAGAAATCTGCAACGCCTGTCTGTCTTCCGGCTGCGTTCATAAATTGGATAACTCCTGCGATTACGGGGAGTTGGCAAGCGGAAAACTTTATATCGGCTGCGTTGACGGTGTTGTCGAAAATCTCGGCGCGTTTGTCAAATTAAATGACGGGATAAAGGGTCTTCTGCATGAGAAAAATTTTGATGCCGGCTGCTCGGCACTGACAAAAGGCGATGAGATAATTGTTCAAATCAAAAACATCACCCGTGCCGGCCGCGATGTGAAATTGGATTTGGTTCCGAAAAGACCGGCAAAATACGAATTGATTGCCGTTGAAAAAGAATTCCCGGTAACATCCATCGGAAACATGACCGCGCGCGACAACGGAAAAGCCGTGAAATTTGTCGGCGAAGTTCTTCAAATTAAACAAACAGGCGGTCCGACGATTTTTACAATTTCGGATGAAACCGGAAATGTCCCTTGCGCAGGATTTTCAACCGCCGGACAGCGTTCATACGCTGAAATCGAAGCCGGAATGGCCGTTACCGCCGTCGGCGAAATAAATATCCGCGACGGTGCCATTCAAATTGAGCTGATGAGCTTAAAACAGCTGTCGACCGACGAAACTGCCGCATTAATTGAAAAAATCGAAGCGGCAATTGACGCACGTGCAGCCGCCTATGATATCCCGTTCCTTGTCAAAAGCGACGTTTTAGAAAAGCTTAAACCGGCCATGCATCAGGCTGCCAAAGAAATCAGAAAAGCGATTCTTCGCTCACGTCCGATTATCCTGCGCCATCACGCCGATGCCGACGGCATTACATCCGCCATTGCCATCGAACGTGCAATCCTGCCGCTGATTCGCGAAATCAGCGGACCGGACGCTGAATACCGCGCTTACAAAAGATCGCCGTCAAAGGCACCGTTTTACGAATTAATGGATGTCGTCAAAGATGTCTCCTATGCCGTTGAAGATGAAATAAGATTCGGCCAGCCGATGCCGCTCATTGTGATGGTGGACAACGGTTCTACCGAAGAGGATGTTCCGGCATACAAACACACGCAAGTGTACGGCATGGACATTGTGGTCATCGATCACCATCACCCCGATGATGCGGCCGATGATTATCTGCTGGCGCACGTCAATCCCTACAAAGTCGGCGGCGACTTCGGTCTCACAGCCGGTATGCTTTGTACGGAAGTGGCCAGAATGATCCGTCCCGAAGTCAGCGACGAAATTGTGCATTTGGCTGCCGTTGCCGGCGTCGGTGACCGTGCCGACTCGCCCGAATGTGTTCAATATATCGATATGGTTGCCGACAAATATCCGCTGGATCACCTCAAAAAAATGGCGCTCTCCCTCGACTATGAACAATATTGGCTCAAATTCGGAAGCGGTACAGGAATTATTGACGATATTTTAGACCTTCGCGATCATGACACGCACCTGCGCCTCATCAATATGCTTTGCGGGCAGGCCGATGAAATGATTAAAGGTCAGCTTGAAGTCTGTCTCCCCAATGTTAAAATGACGGAACTCAAGAGCGGCGCAATTCTCAACACCATCGACGTTGAAAAATTCGCCCACAAATTCACGTTCCCGCCGCCCGGAAAAACGTCCGGCGAGATTCACGATATCATGTGCAATCAGCGCTACCCCGACAAACCGGTTATTACGCTCGGTCTCGGTCCCGACTTTGCCGTCATCCGCTCCAAAAAAGTTCTTATGAATATCCCGCAAATCGTCCGGGAATTGCGTGAAGAGCTCATCGGCAGCGGTGTTAACGGCGGCGGCCACTTAATTGTCGGCAGCATCAAATTCGTCGAAGGCGCAGCCGATATCGTGATTAAAAGACTGATTGAAAAATTAGAAGAAGCCGATGTCGAGAAATAATCACATCGCTTCTCTTTTTTCTTTTTTTTATTTTTAAAAAACGGGGTTGGCTTTTCGAGTTATTTTAAAAATTGATGCGGCTCGCGCGCGGCGAACGGCAGCGGTAGACGGCAGCAGTACAATTCGATAGCCGTGTCCACGTTCGCGTAAGCGAACGGCTATGATAAAAAGAAGCAGATACATGTAGAATACAAGCGGCAGATACATATAAAACGCAGGCAGCAGACACATATAAAATGCAATCGATAGATGCATATGGAATGCAGTCGGCGGTTGATGTATATAGAATGCAGTAGAAGCAAAAAGAATGACAGAATTTTATGCCCGTCGGCACCCGTACTTCCAATTTATTTACACGTTAAAATTGATGACATCCCCAACGATAACGAAACTCTGATTTTTGATATTTTAGAACTGTATAGAAAATTACATATTTAAAAAAATATATTTAATTGAATGTAATGGTCTATCGTGAGAGAACTTGAGAGGATGTTACAGCAATTCAAGCAAATTACAAAATACACGATATGAAAAACTGTTGATTTGTAAAAGAAGGAGTTGATGCTTATGAGTTTGAATTTTATGACACCGATGCCGACCGGATTCCTCAAAACGAGGCGATAACATGGATATATCATTTCACTATTTTGCAGTTAAAACCCTGTCATGCCTTGCCGGATTTTCGGATTCGGACGCACAGGTTATCGCCGAATATTCGCAATTCGTTGATGATTACAATTGGCATGCTCGCCGGATCTGTATCAATGTTCCTGACTATGCAAGAGAGTCCAATCTTGATTTATTTAAGAATTGGTTTACCCTTATGAATTTTAATCCGGCAACCACAGGATTTTCAGATCTGGATTATCCGCGATTCACATTATTCGATTCTCAGAAATTTATACTGCATCCCTTCCATTTTATTCCGCGCGATTCGGCGCATGTCGCCAAAGGAAACCTGCGTGTTTATCCGGCCGCGCTTAATGACGGATCATATATTTCAAACCTGCTTGCAGATGCCCGAAATGATTTTCAAAAAGATGAAAATCAAAGCGAAGACAACCGCAGATATTGTCTCATGCATATCGGAATGTTGCTGCATACATTTGCCGACACATATGCGCACCAACTGTTTACCGGATATTTCGGATGGGAAAACAATGTCATCCTTGATCGGGTCATTAACAACATATCACAAAAAGATGAGACGCTGGAATATCAAAAAGATATTGTCACGTGGTCGACGAGAACAATCGGTAAAATATCTTCGAAGATTCCGATGGTCAGCCATATGATGATTAAAAATGTCCCCGATCTGGCTCACATATCATTTACAATGAAATACCAAATCACTCAAGGTCTGTACAGCACGCACACCCGAAACAATACGGATGTTTTTGTGAATAAAACCTGCAAAGAGATACTGAATTACTTGCGTTCATGCCTTAAATTCGACGATATACCGGATACCGAATGGGATATTGTATCAAAAAAGCTGTCTGATTCTTTTTTGGTCGATATATCTAAATTGGCAACTGAAAAGGAGAAAGTAAGCGCGTTAACCGCGCATTGGGGCGTATTTTGGAGTCTTCCTTTTCCGAATTATCAATATTCTTATTCAAGCAATGAGATTAAAAAACGGTTTAAATCCAATATAATATTCGGAACCACTGAATTTTACAAATACAATATGTTTGCCGACAAGCGGCTTGTTTCCCTTTTTGGTCCTCGTCCGAGAAAATGAATACACATTCGTCAAAGAGATTTAAACAAAAAAAGTGGTATAACAAAAAAAATGTTATAACAAAAAAAAGTAATAAAAAAGATATTGGGAAAACCAATATCTTATTTTTATAAATTTACACGCACTTGTAGCCGAGTTTCATTGCTTTGTCAATGGATGAGGAAGCGTCGTCGATTTCTGCTTTTGTAAACTCAAGCGTTTCTTTTGCGGTCTTAATCTTTAAGCCGCCGCCTTTTACGGTTTTACCGATGACGACACACGGAATGCCTTTCATGATTTCGGCAATCTTGTCGGTGGATTTGACAGTTAAGATGGCTCTTGCCGGAGATTCCGAGAATAAAAGGTCGTCTGCGCGGTCAATACCAAGTCCGGAAAGATCCACATCGGCGCCGACACCGGTCAGCATAGACGCAAATGCTTTTGCCAAACCGCCGTGAGAAATGTCGTGTGCGGTTGTCACATCACCGGAAGCACAGGCCTTGGCAACGGCTGCGATGATTTTATCATAGTCCGCAGGAACGGACGGGACGGTGCCTGCTGTTTCAACGCCTGCGACACGGTTGTATTCACTGCCGCCGAGTTCAGCTTTTGTCGTTCCGATTAAAAGAATCATTTCGTCGGCTTCTTTAAAGAAGGAAGTCGGAATCGGTTTTTCAAAACTGACTTTTCCGAGAATACCGATTGCGGGCGTCGGCAAAATAGCGGTGTCGAATTCGGAACTTTCGTTGTAAAGCGAAACATTGCCGCCGACGACGGGGATGTTTAATTTCTTAGCGGCATCGGAAAGACCGAGAACAGACTGCTTCAAATACCAATATTGGTCGGGCTTGGTCGGGTTGCCGAAGTTGAGATTGTCGACCAGACAAAGACCGAGCGCGCCTTTAACGGCAATGTTCATTGAATTTTCAATGACAGTGATAACAGCGCCGGTGTAAGGATCAAGCAAACAGATTGCCGGCTCACAGCCGCAGGTCATTGCAACACCTTCTTTGTCCGTTACTTTAATAATACCGGCATCGCCGCCGCTTTCACCGTAAACCATCGGAAGGGCGGTTTTGGCATAAGATTCCCAAACCGATTTGCGGGAAGCGAGATTGTAAGAAGAAAGTGTTTTTAAAACGCAGGCTTTCATGTCCGCCGGAAGCGCAGGTTTTTGAGAAACAAGCGCATCGCTTCTCTTTTCGGGAGCTTTGGACGGCATTTCGACTTTGGGAACGCCTGAAACGATAAATTTAATCGGAAGTTCGGCTTCAATTTTGCCTTTGTGTTCGATTCTGTAAATGCCGTCGTCTGTTAAGTAACCGACATCAGTTGCCAAAACATTGTGCTTTTTCATGATTTCCATGACAGCGTCCATGTTTTCGGGTTTTACTTCGGCAAGCATACGCTCCTGAGTTTCGGAAAGCATAATTTCATAAATCGTTAAATTGTCAAAGAAAAGAGGAACGTCATCGGCAATGAGGTGGAAGCCGAAACCGCCTTTTTCTGCCATTTCGACTGATGCGCCGGAAAGGCCGGACGCGCCGAGGTCGCGACAGCATTCGATTAATTTTTTATCGATAATTTCCATGGTGGCATCAATCACGCGTTTTTCAAGTGCCGCATCGCCGGCCGGAATGGTGTCTCTTTTCGGGGAATCGTCTTCGGACATATCCGCCGATGCAAAAGCCGCGCCGCCGAGACCGTCTCTTCCGGTTTTAGAGCCGAAGAGAACAAAGCGGTTGCCGGCTTTCTTAGAAATAGAAGTCATCATGTTTTCTTTTTTGCCGAGACCGACGCAGACAACATTGACAAGCGGATTACCGCTGTATCTTTCATCAAAATAAGATTCGCCGCGGATTCCGGCAACTTTAATCGTTTCAGAGTAGTCGGCGGAGCCTTTTAAAATGTTGTCAAAAATCCATCTGTTCTTTTCGGAATCAAGCGGACCGAGGTAAAACGGCGCGAGAACTGCGACCGCAGGCGTACCCATAGAAATGACGTCGCGGACAATACCGCCGACACCGGTGGCTGCGCCGCTGTAAGGATCAATATAAGACGGGTGGTTGTGGCTCTCCATTGAGATGGATAAAATGTATTCTTCATCGAATTTCACGATGGCTGCATCGTCTCCCGGACCGATGATAACATTGTCGCCGTCGGTTTTGAAATTTTTCAAAAGCGGCCAGCTGGAACGGTAAGAACAGTGTTCACTCCAGAGATTTAAAAAAATGCCTTGTTCTAATTCGTTCGGCTGACGTTTTAATTTTTCAACGACGAGTTTGAGATCTTCTGCGGGTAACATGATGTGTTGAGCCTCTTTCTTCGATTTTGATTTACGTGAATTTTAAGGTAAAATTGAAAAACAATGTTTTTTCTGTTTTACAGAAAAAATGAAAAAATAATTTTAATTTATCAAAAACAAAAAATCACAATAATTTAAAAGCCTTGCCATTGACCGAAAAAACCGCTCTATTTGTCATAAATTATATTGACAGACAAAAACGCGAATCGCAATGAGTTATTTTTTTAAGATGAAAATATTACGAAAAATATATCACGATTTATCAGAATTTTTCGAACAAAAATCAAAAATAAAAAGAGATTTGAAATAGATATAATTCAATTCATTTTCATTTCAATGAATCAATTTTAAAATATCAGTTTTAAAATAAATAATCCGTTAGTCAATTCAGGTGCTTTTAAAAAATGGATGTTCAAAAAATATTGGAGCAATACCGCCGCGGCGAAATTGATTTACAGACCGCCGAAGAAACAATTCGCTCCATGGGATTTTTATCGGTGTCAGACATTGCGAAAGTGGACACATTCCGATGCAGACGCACCGGCGTTCCTGAAGCCGTGCTGGCGGAAGGAAAATCCGATGATGATTTATTAAAAATAATTCAGGCGAACATTGATGCGGTCGGCCGCGTTTTGGTGACGCGCGTCTCTTCCGGTCAAATGGATAAAATAGAAGCGGCTTTCTCCGGTCAAATTCAAAAAAGCCGGTCGCGGACAATATGTACGGTTTACGCCAAAGGCAATGCGGTGCCGATTAAAACGGGCGGTGTTGTCGCTGTCATTTCGGCGGGAACCGCTGACATTAAAGTTGCCGAAGAAGCAAAAATGACCGCGGAAGAAATGGGCTGCGAAACGATTGAAATTTATGACGTTGGTGTTGCCGGATACCATCGATTGATCTTAGAAATGGACAGACTCAAAAACGCCGGACCGGATGCCGTTGTGGTTGCTGCCGGCCGTGAGGGAACACTTCCGACAATTGTTGCGGGGATGATTGACGCACCTGTCATCGGACTGCCGATTTCATCCGGATACGGCGCCGGCGCAAAAGGGGAAGCTGCGCTCCTGTCCATGCTTCAGTCCTGTTCTGTCATTAGTGTTGTTAATATTGATGCCGGATTCGTTGCCGGCGCGTATGCCGCCCGCATTGCGAATCGGGCCGCTGCGGCAAGAAGAGAAGGGGAGAAAAAGAAATGAAATCAATCATCTTTGAGCCGTTTTCAGGCGCTGCCGGAGATATGATATTGGGCGCTTTGATTGATCTTGGCGCATCCGAATCGTTTATTCGAAAATATATCGAGCCGCTTGCAAATGTTTCATTTCAGTCCCGCAAAACTTTGAAAAACGGAATTTCGGCGACAGATGTTCAAATTATTGAAAGCAGCCCGAACAATACCCGCTCTTTTTTTGAAATCTGTGAAATCATTTCAAATTCGGATTTACCGGAAGAAGTGAAAAAAAATGCGGCGGCGATTTTTAAAATCATTGCCGAAGCGGAATCTGCCGTTCACGGAATGCCGCTTGAGACGCTCCATTTTCATGAAACAGGACAGGATGACGCGATTGCCGATGTTGTCGGCGCCTGTTTGGCATTTTTTGATTTAAAATCAAAATCGGAAACAAATTTTGACAAAATCTATTGCGATGAAATTAATGTCGGCGGCGGCTTTACAAAATGCTGTCACGGAACATTGCCTGTTCCCGCGCCTGCGACGCTTGAAATTTTGAAAAGGAGCAAACTTGTGTTTTATTCGCAGGGGGAAAGAGAACTGCTGACGCCGACCGGCGCCGCTGTCTTATCTTATTTTGCCTCTCCGCTTCCGGACAGAATATTAAGAAAAGCAGAATCGATCGGATACGGCGCAGGCGATGCGGATACGGAAATGCCGAACGTATTAAGAGTCTCATATGCGGAAGAGAGAATTCAAACCGAACCGCTGAAAAGAGAAACAATTGAAGTTTTAGAAACGAATGTGGACGACGTGACCGGAGAAGTTCTCGGATATTTAATTGAAAATTTAATGGAAATGGGCGCTTTAGATGTCGCCGTTATTCCGATATATATGAAAAAGGGAAGACCGGCCCATCTGATAAAAGTAGTGAGCAAACCGGAAGACTCGGAAAAGCTGGCGCGGCAAATTATAAAAGAAACCGGATCGCTCGGTGTGCGGGTGGCGCCGTCCCGTCACCGCGTATCTGTCGAAAGAGAAATTATCCCCACGGATGTTGAAATTTCAGGAAAAATATATCAGATTCCTCTCAAAATCGCACGATTTCCGGAAGGTGAAATTGTTCAAATTTCAGCCGAATATGAGATATGCCGACAGATTTCAAAGGAAACCGGAAACCCCCTCAAAGAGATCATAAAAAAATCGGAACAAACCGGAAGAGACAGATATCAAAATTAAAAAAGTAAAAATATATAATATAATCGATAAACGTATCAGTCTAAAAACAGATAAATATATATACCCCTGTAAATATTAGAGGGGAATAGGGTTAGGTAAACATAAATTGTTTTACATTATTTTTTGTCTGACGACACCAAACCTCCGTAAAACAATCAGTATCATGCCCGTATGTAAAATGTTGACCCCCAACGACGTTTTTCATCCTATCATTTCCGTCGCCGAAAAATCCCCAAGGCAACACACGGCGGCGGAGTAAATGATCTTATTTTAACAGAAATAAAATGATCTTTTGAAAAAATGAAAGAGTTTTCAGAAGGGAATTGCCGAATATTTCAGTATAAGAAATTAATTCAATTTAACTTGTGTTTTTCGGAATGAAGAAGGGTACCCGTTACCGTAATAATTCCCATATAATTATTATTTCAATTAACTCATAGATTCAGAATAAAAAACAAAACAGAAATGCAAAACAAAAAAAACAAAACAAAAAAAAACAAAAAAACAAAAAAACAAAAAAAAACAAAAAAAATGGGAAAAGAAAAATGACAGAAAAAAAGCTCAATGCCTTTCCCATTTTAAAAAATTAAAGACAGTTTTAAAAAATTGACATGTTTTTAAAAGATTAAAGACATGTCCAACTCGAATCCGATAACGGCGTACCCGAGTTCAAAGGCGTTCAAAACTCCGGGATGGAATTCGCCGAAAACACCGACTTTTTCATTGCCGATATAAACATCAGCGACTCTTCCATTCAGGAAAGAAGGATCAGTTGATTCTTTTAGATCGTAGTCAACTGAAAGCTCTCTTAAGAAAGCGTCAACGACTTCTGATATTTCCGTAAAATTGGCGGCATGGTGAATGGAAACGGCCGCGATTTTTTGTTTATTCTTTTGATAAAGGGCGACCTCGCCGACTTCAAAAATCTTTTGCGGCAATTCACGGTGGCGATTCAGAGCTAAAATTTCAAGAAGACCCGGAAGAAGCGTTGTTCGAACCATGGTCTGATCTTCGCTGATCGGGTGAAGAACATAAGTCACATCGTCCGTTATCGGGCGGCGCATGTTTTCAAAATGAATCTGCTCGCTGGTGAGCGTAAACGGCATGACTTGGCTGTAGCCGAGGCTGACCATCGCTTCGCAGGCGCAGAGCCTGGCAACCGACAGCGGATGAGATGTGCCGACCGTATAAGTTTCAGGCAAAGCTGCCGGAATGGCAGCGTAACCGTATCCGATAGCGACATCTTCAATGATATCATATTTATGTAAAATATCGGCGCGATAAGCCGGAATAGAAATTTCAAATGCAATCGGATTTTTCGATGATATGGAAACATCAAATCCCATTTTTGAGAGAGATTGAACAACGTCTTCGGCCGACAACTTAAAACCGATATGCGTTTCGATTTCGTCCAATAAAATTGTTTGAACAATCGGCTGAAGGTTCGGCAGAATCGATTCTTTATTGCCGTCACTTTCATCAATAATTTTAACTGCTTCGATGATTCCGCCGCGTTCGGCAAGAGCCGCAGCGACGATATTCAATGCCATGTATACTTCCTTGCTTGTGCCGGTAACATCAATAAACAATTCTTTCGTATCTTCCGTCACTGTTGTTAGTGTTCCGTTGATAATCGGCGGGAAAGATAAAACATTCCCATTGGCATCTTTTATAATCGGATAACGTTCCATTTCTTTGACAAGGTGCGCAAATTTCACGCCTTTGGAATGCTTTTCCAAAATTTCCGTCATTGTCATTTTTTCGGTGTGGTCCAGCGGAACAAAAGCAAAGTCCGGCGACTCTGTGGAATATGTAAACGGTGCCTTAATGCCGGCCATATCGTGAACGCCGATGGATACTTTTTTACGGCCGCGGCCGAGCGCCCAATGGAGATCTTCCTGCAAATCCATGAGAGATTTGATGGAAGCGGAAGTAAAAGATAAACCGCGAATAACGGCGCAGCCGAGAACGGGACGTACGTCTTTAACATCTTTTCGAAGTGTAATTTCAACTTGCGGCGGCTTGACTTCGTATTTTCGAAGCCCCGGAGAAATGCCGAAAAAAGCTTTCATGGCGCGAGAAACGCCTTCAACACTGTAAAGGTCAGGACGATTCGGGAAAAATTCAATATCAATGGAATCTTCCTCAACACGTTCTACTTCGGCGCCGATCATGGAAACATTGTCAATGATTTTTTGGCGGCCAATTCCTGAAAGTTCCTCCAGGTCTTTAGAATCAACGGTAATAACAGGCATATTTTATCATTTATGAAGGGTGAATCAATTTAGAGTATAATAATTTTAGAAATTTGAATGAAAATAAGTGTATTAAGTCTTTTAAGTCTTTTTTTGATATATGAATTGTTCCGTTCAGATAAAAAGGAAACTCAAAGCAGCGTCTTTTTTACAGCTGACCTTATTTCCGCCGATGCATACCGTTCAGGGAGATGCCGGAGTCCGTCAGTTTTTTATAGAACTTTAATCAGTTATTTGTAGTATCTCCGAGAGAAAAAGAGAAAAAATCATCTTTAAAATTTCATTTCATATTATTAAAAAATTAAAACGAGAGGAACTATTTATGGCAAAGACAGGTCCGATTATTGTGTTAGATCCGGGAAAAGAAAGAACAAAAGGCAAAGATGCGATTTTTATGAATATTGCGGCAGCAAAAGCGGTTGCCGGATTGGTTCAAAGTACGCTCGGTCCGAAAGGAATGGACAAAATGCTGATTAACAAGCTGGGACAGGTCAGTATGACCAACGACGGCGTCAATATTTTAAAAGACATCGGCATTGAGCACCCCGCTGCAAAAATGATTGTTGAAGTAGCCCGTTCTATGGAATCCACAGCAGGGGACGGAACAACAAGTTCAGTTATTCTTTCCGCCGCGCTTTTAGACAAGGCGGAAAAATTGATTAAAAAAGGAACGCATCCGACAATTATTATAAAAGGATACAAAGCCGCCGAAGAAAAAGCGCTTGAACTGCTGAAAGGATGTGCGATGGATGTTTCAAAAGAGAATCGAAGAGACGTTTTAAGAAAGGCCGCAGAAACGGCAATTACCGGAAAAGCACCTGATTCTCAAAAAGAAATATTGGCCGAAATCTGTGTCAAAGCCGCTGAAATTGTTGAGGAAGATGGTTTTGTGGATGTCAGAACCAAAATCATTCGCATTGTCGAACTTCAAAAGAAAATTGAAGAAACCGAAGTGGTTGAAGGTATCGCATTAAACTCCGGGCCCTTGAGTAAAAAAGCGCCGGTGAAAATTGTAAATCCGAAAGTCGCGATATTGGATGCCGAAATCGCCGCAAATAAAACAAAAGTCGGTGCAACGATGGTTGTCGGCTCCCCCGAAGAACGGCAAAAAATAATCGACGGTGAACGGCAGAACTTGATTGATATTGCGAAAAAGATTGCAGATTCCGGTGCAACGGTTATCTTTTCGACAAAAATGGTCAAACCGAACGTTTTAGAATTTTTCGACAAACAAGGTATATTCGTATCCCGCCCGATTGAGGAAAAGGATATTGAAAATATATCCTATGCGACAGGCGCAAGAATTGTCCGCAACCCGAAAGAATTTTCCGAAAGCGACTTGGGAAGTGCCGGACTCTTAGAATACGAAGTCCGAAACGGCAGCAGTAAAGCATACATCAGAGAATGTAAAGAGTCAAAAGTGGCAACAATTATTGTAAGAGGGGAAACCCTTCAGCATGCCGACAGTGTCGATACGGCAATGGATGACGCTCTTTGGGTCATTAAATCCGTCATCGAAGACGGAAAAGTTGTAGCAGGCGGCGGCGCGGCTGAAACAGAAATTGCCAAAGGCTTGTTTGCTTATGCCCCGACCATTGGCGGATACGAGCAAAAAGTCATTGCCGCTTATGCCGAAGCTCTTGAAGAAATCCCGAGAACACTGATTAGAAACGGCGGATTAAGTGTCGTTGATTTGTCTCTCGCGCTTCGCGCCGAGCATGTCAAGAATAAAAATGCCGGCATCAACGTATTTACCGGAAAAATCACGGATATGTTTGAAGAAGGCGTCACTGACACCTACAGAGTCAAACAGAATATGATTAAATCCGCAACGGAAGCTGCCACGATGATTTTAAGAATCGATGATATGCTTCGCGCAAAATACACCAGCGAAGTCCCCGAGATGAAACCGGAACATATGGCGGCAAGTTACAACAGACCGCCGCCGCATATGGAAGATCGCCGCTGAAAAGAAGAAAACTGTCTTCTTTTCACCTTTTTTTTAATTCGATTCTTTATTCTCAGCGTTTTTTATTTATTATTCGTTTTTTTGATTTTCCGGCATTTTTAACTCGCTGTCCGTTTTTTATTTTTCAGCGTTTTTAACCCGTTGTCCGCTTTTTATTCTTTCAAAACACCATACACCGAATCAATTCAAAATTTTCGGGATGAGTCGGATAAAAACAGCAATATAAGGAAGAAAACGAATAATGAATAAGAACAAGAAATAAAAAACAGGATCGAGTAAAAACAAAAAATAAGATAAATATTAAAAAATGAAATCGATAAACGATTTCATTTGAGCCGCAAAATTTGAATTGATGGTTCTTAAAGTCTGTCAAGGTTGATAACGCTGACACTTTCGGCTTCATCAATTGCATTTAATGCTTCTTCGACGGGATCAATGCCGCCTTCGTCGTCTTCAACGATGATGGTGACGATTAATGCCTTTAATCCGAAGGCAATCGGTTTTTCTTCAATTTCGCCGTTTAATTTTCCGCTTGCCGGAATGGCTGCTTTGATTTTGTCTTTCAATACATTCAAATCTGTTTCTGCATCGGCAGGCATGATTTTAATTGTTGCTGCAACACCGCTCATAATTTTCACCTATTATTATTTTTCAGCCATTAGGGGCCGACAAATCCGCATTTCGGGCATTCGTAAGTGTTTGCAAGGACACGGCAGCTTTGGCATCTTCCAATTCCTTCGCCGCATTTCGGACAGGGAAGTCTGACGCTTCCGCTTTCGACGAGGTTGATGCCGCAGGTTGTGCAATTATCGACTTTTGTCATTATTTATTTCTCCTGAGTCATTTTTGATTGAAATCAATTCATTGAAATCGAAATTAAACTAAAACCAAAAGAAAAGCAATCGCCTGCAAATATTTTCGGCAAATCGGCATTTTCAATGGATATTATAATTTAGAGAGTTCACACGACTGCCGAAAAATAAATGAACGGCAATCTGAATCCTTCAATAACTGTCTTTGAAAAGAGTATCTTAAGATTTAAAGCTTATTGCAAAAACCGGACCTTTTGATAAAAACAAAAAGGAAAAAGAACGAACAAGACGGAAAAATAAATGAACGAGGCGGAAAAATAAACGAACAAGACGGAAAAAGAACGAACAAGGCGGGCTAAATATTTAATAGTTGAACTTGTATTCTTTAAATATTCTAATAATTATTTCAATCCGCCACAGTCATTGAAATAATTTTGTAATTTTAGTTATTATTTTATAATTCACACAACTTTCAGGTGGTATTTTTATCGCTCCGAAAAAAACATATTCCGATTCAAGAAAATTGCAGATACCTTCATTTCGAAATAATTATTTGAGAACATTCATAATCTCACTGGGAATGGCTTTCTTTTTTGTATTCTCCCTTTACGGGCTTTACGGAATGATTGCCGAAAAGACAATTCCAGTCCCGATCGCGGTTGTTTTTTTAATCCTTGCCGTTTTGTTTGTCATCAGCTACGAATTTTTCAATTCGAGATTAGTCCGCCGGTCATCTTCGCTTTTAATCGGTTTTTTGGCCGCGTTCATTATTACAATTTTAATTTTGGCATTAATTGAATTTGTACAAATGATAATGGTCGGAACCGTAATAGAACTCGGCTGGGAAAGATTTGTCATCGCCGTGGCCTTTTGTATGATTTTTTCCGTGATCTGCTTAAAGTATGCGGAATCGATTAATTAAATTGAAAAATAGTTTTGTTTTTCAATTTTTTGTTTTTTCAATTTTTTGTTTTTTCAATTTTCGTTTTTTCAATTTTCCATTTTTTGTTTCTTTTTTTATTTTTCATGTTTATTTCAATGACCAAAATATTTCATGAAAATAATGAATACAGTTAATACAGAACGGCAGTTGCCGAGAGATTTCCGCAGATACTAACCAAAGGTTAATGTTTTTGCCGTTTCCGATAATTTTTTCAGAAAACGGCACAGAATAGAAAAGATTATATACACGAATGTAATTTTTAGAATTGTTACATAAATAAAATCTCAGGATCAGGATAGAAAATATGACCCATAAAAAAAGAAAAGAGGATGTTTCCTGCGAAAACTGTGATTCGGCAGAAGCCGGAGAAAACGTCGAAGAAAACGAGCCTTTCGCGCCGGAAGATCAAATAGAAGAAGAGGAAGAATCAAAATTATGTTTGGAAAATGCCGCGCTTCAAAAAAGAACGGAAGAGCTGACATCTGCTTATCTGACCCTTGCAGCGGATTTTGAAAACTATAAAAAACGAAACGCTAAAAACATGGAAGACGTCAAAAAGTTTGCAGCCGAACCGCTGATGAAAGAATTGGCGGAAGTCGCCGACAATTTTGAGCGCGCCATCAATTCAGCAGAAAATGAAAACACTGACAAAGACTCCTTAAGAGAAGGAATTAAAAATATTTCCCGCCAGTTCATGTCGATTTTAGAATCGAACGGACTTGCAAAAATTCCGGCCGAATCCGGCATGGAATTTGATCCGTACCTGCACGAATCTGTGGCACAGGTTTCGACAAACCGGTATCCGGAAGAAACAATTGTAAATGTTTTAAAAAGCGGATACATTTTAAACGGAAAAGTTATTAGGGCGGCAACCGTCACTGTTTCAACCGGAAACGAATGAAGCAGAAACAAATTGAAATGAAAAATGCAAAACAAAAATGCTAAATAAAAATAATAAAAAACAACAAAATCAGCCCCCATTGACAGTTATTATATAAAAATAACATATTTCATAAAAATCCGATACAACAAAATAGAATACAAAAACAGAAACGAATTACATAGTCTATCGAAAAAATCAACAATTAACAGAAAAATTAAAAAAAGGTGAATATAAATGGCAAAAATTTTAGGAATTGACTTAGGTACAACCAACTCATGTATGGCGATTATGGAAGGAAGCGAGCCGGAAGTTCTTCCGAATGCGGAAGGCGGCAGAACAACACCATCCGTTGTCGGCTTTTCGAAAAAAGGTGAAAAACTTGTCGGACAGATTGCAAAAAGACAAGCGGTTTCAAACTCAAAGAACACAGTCCAATCCGTCAAAAGACACATGGGAGACGCAAATTACAAAGTTACATTAAACGAAAAAGATTATACGCCGCAGGAAGTTTCCTCCATGATCCTCCAAAAATTGAAGGCGGATGCGGAAGCATATTTGGGAGAAACAATTACACAGGCAGTTATTACTGTGCCGGCTTACTTTAATGACGCCCAGCGCCAGGCAACAAAGGATGCGGGAACGATTGCCGGTTTAGAGGTATTAAGAATTATCAACGAGCCGACAGCCGCAGCGCTTGCTTACGGATTGGACAAAGAAGAAGGATCAAAAGACCAAAAAATTCTTGTCTATGACTTGGGCGGCGGCACATTCGATGTTTCCATTTTGGAAATCGGAGACGGTATCTTTGAAGTATTGTCCACCAGCGGTGACACTCGTCTCGGCGGCGATGACTTTGACAACAGAATCGTTGACCACTTGGTCGCCGAATTCAAGAAAACACACGGCGCAGACCTTTCTAAGGACATGGCCGCTCTTCAGCGCTTGAAAGATGCCGCCGAAAAAGCAAAGATCGAACTTTCCGGTGTCACAAGCACAAACATCAACTTGCCGTTTATCGCACTCGGTCCCGATGGCGATCAACTGCACATGGACATTGATTTGACACGTGCTCAATTTGAAAAACTGACGGAAGATCTGCTTGACAAAACGTTGGCGTCCATGCGCAAAGCATTAGAAGACTCAAAGCTGGACATCGACAAAATTGACAAAATCATTTTGGTCGGCGGTTCTACGAGAATGCCCGCCGTCGTAGAATTAATTGAAAAATTCACACACAAAAAACCGTACAAAAATATCAACCCCGATGAAGCCGTTGCTGTCGGCGCAGCCATTCAGGCCGGCGTTTTATCCGGAGATATCAAAGACATTCTCCTCCTTGATGTGATTCCGTTGACACTCGGTATTGAAACACTCGGCGGCGTCTCGACTCCGCTTATCGAAAGAAACACAACGATTCCGACGAAGAAAAGTCAGGTCTTTTCAACCGCCGCAAACAACCAGACATCTGTTGAAATTCATGTTCTTCAGGGCGAACGCAGTGTTGCTTCAGGCAACAAGACGCTTGGAAGATTCATTTTGGACGGTATTCCGCCCGCGCCCCGCGGCATTCCCCAAGTGGAAGTGACATTCGATATCGACGCAAACGGTATTCTCCATGTCGATGCAAAAGATTTGGGAACCGGCAAGAAACAATCCATCACGATTCAAAAACCGGGCGGATTGTCGGATGACGAAATTGACCGCATGGTCAAAGATGCCGAACTCCACGCCGAAGAAGACAAGAAAAGAAAAGAAGAAATCGAAATCCGCAACAATGCCGATTCTCTCGTAAACGCCGCCGAAAAAGCCATCTCACAGGCGCCCGAAGGCGTGATTACGGAAGACCAAAAGAAAGCAGCAGAAGCGGCAACGGCTGAGTTGAAAACCGCCCTTGAAGGAGCGGACATTGATGCCGTTAAAGCAAAATCCGAGGCATTGGAAAACGTGATCTATCCGATATCTGAAGCCATTTACAAACACGCTGCTGAGTCTGCGCAAACTGCAAATTCAGATGCAGAAGCAGAACCTGCCCAGGAGCCGGCTGCAGACGAGTATGTTGATGCTGATTTCGAAGAAGAGAAAAAATAAGTAAAATAAATTCAATCCGCGGCTGCAAAAATAAATAATGGCAGCCGTTTTCACGCTTATTTGATGCCGAAAAGTAAAAGCGGCTATTTGAAAACCTCTTAAATCCGGCGGCGGTATGCGAAGCCGGATTTAAAGCTGCACTTGTTTAAAGCATCAAATAATACACAAACCCCCAAAAACTGTATTCTAAAAACAACAAAACCCAACTATCCAAAAACAGCAATCCCCAAATACCCAAAAACAGCAAAAAAAACAAAACAAACACAACAAACACAACAAACACAAAACAAACACAACAAACACAACAATAAATCAAACAGCAACCCTTTGTTTGAAGCAAAAAACGAAATCCTTTAAAAAATATACCAACCTTGTAACCCAAATACAAAATGAGAAGCATCCGCCGTTAACGAGTAAATGGAAAATGCTGAACGGCGGACGTTTTCATTTGTAAATATCCTGTTTATCATTTATTCACTTATTATTTTACAACTTTGATTCCGGTAATTTACAGAATTTTTAGAAAAAGTTGCCTTATATTGAAAATATATTTATCATATGCATGAAGTTTACACAAACTTACATTCAATCACTCAAATTACAAAAACATCAAATTACGAAATAACTTACAAAATTGTAACTTAAAAAATTATAATTCATTTTATCCGCACTCATTTTTCAAAAGGATTTTTATGACGACTAAAAAAGATTATTATGAAATTCTCGGTGTTACAAAAGAGGCAACTGAGGAAGAGATTAAAAAAAGCTACCGAAAGCTTGCGATGACATATCATCCGGACAAAAACGATGCGCCTGAAGCTGAAGAAAAATTTAAAGAAATATCGGAGGCGTACGCCGTATTATCGGATGCCGATAAGCGCGCTTCATACGACAGATTCGGCCACGCCGGATTTGACAGCCGCTACTCACAGGAAGACATATTCAGAGGCGCTGACTTCAGCGATTTCGGCGACATTTTCGGAGATATTTTCGGCAGCATATTCGGAGGCGGCAGCCGACAGCGCGGACCGCAGCGCGGCGACGACCTTCAATACGAACTCCGCATGACATTTCAAGAAGCGTTTACGGGAAAGACTGTCGAAATTGACGTTCCGAAAATTGTTTCATGCGACCCTTGTATGGGAACAGGTGCAAAAGACGGGAAAAACGTAAAATCATGCCCCGAATGCCGCGGTAGCGGCAGAGTGACAAGGACCGTTCAAACACCTTTCGGAAACATGATGTCACAGACAACTTGTCCGGCTTGCCGCGGAAACGGCAAACACATTGAGACGCCTTGCTCGAAATGTGCAGGTAAAGGAAAAATCCGCTCATCTAAAAAACTTCAAGTAACTGTACCGGCCGGAGCCGACAGCGGAATGCGGCTGCGTTTCCCGGGAGAAGGAAATGTCGGTGACAACAGCGCGCCTGCCGGAGATTTGTACGTTTTGATTAAAATTGCACCTGACAGTTATTTTGCCCGTGAGGGAGACAATGTTTACATATCTGTTGACTTAAATTTCGTTCAGGCCGCGCTCGGAACGGACATTACTGTAAAGACGCTCAGCGGAGATGTGACGATGACAGTTCCGGAAGGAACGCAAACCGGCAATGTTTTCCGTTTGAAAGGAAAAGGATTCCCGCGCGTCAACAGCAAATCCGTCGGCGACCAATACGTCACTGTAAATTTGGTGACGCCGTCCAAATTATCCGATGAACAGCGTAAACTTTTGGAAGAATTTGCAAAATCTTCGGGATTTGAAGCCGTACAAAAAACAGGCTCAAAAAAGAAAGATAAAAGCTTTTTTGGAAAATTCAAATAAAATAGAGATTGATTTTTTTCGGGAGGAGAAAAACAAAAATTTTTCTTCACCCGAAAATTAAGGAATTAAAAACAAAATTGCCGACCTTAATTTTTTAAATTTGATTAGATTTTTTTAATTCTTTTTTTGTTCCGCCCTGTCAAAGTAAGGACTTTTTCCGGAAACGGAAAGCGGGATGGCATAAGCGCATTCGGCGTCAATCATTTTAGATTTGCAGGCGGCGGCACCGGCCGAATACATAATCCTATTGTCGAGGCACATATCTTTTGCTTTTGCGGCGGCGGAGCCGAGCGCAATGCCTAAGTCGATGGATTTGACGGAGCAAATCGGTCCGGCAAACGGTGCCTCTTTTGTTTTTTTCGCTTCTTTAAATTCGTCGCAGGTTTCAAATCCGCATGTACCGCAATTCAAATTCATCGGCCGCGTTTCTTTTAAGCCGATGAGAACGACGGCATCGGACTGCCGAATGTTTTCGGCGTCGCGCAAGAAAAACATTCCGAGTGTCTCTGCATATTTTTCCATGGCGGCGGCCAGCTTTTCTTTATCATTTCCGTCCAAAAGGTATGTGACCAAATTATCGAATCCCTTCGCTTTTGGAGCAGTCCTTGCAGCAATCAATATTTCTTTTGCCATTTGAATTACGGCTTCTTTTTCACAATTTTCAATCATACTTTTCAATCCGATTTTGTTTTTGTTTGTTTTTGTTCGTTTTTGATTTTGTTTTTAATATGTTCAAAAAATCTAATAATTATATCTAATGATTTAGTTTTTTAATAATTTGCGGATTAATTTTGGAGATTTCAAAACGTCAATGAATCAAAACATTTCTAAACCCCGACCGCCTATTCTTCACAAATGT
>JGI994J12354_10001822_pt1 | contig 21348 bp, 17 predicted proteins | sample IntmicLarv3ML3BL_FD_12354 | JGI IMG/M metagenome (IMG submission 12354) | reverse complement strand
ATCCCACCTTAATGGATACAACAAAATCCCCACAGCCCAATGGAAAGCAGAACACGCCAAACTAACCACTGAAAGAGAAACCCTATACAATGAATTCAAGCAACACAAAGAGGAGGTTCGCAAAATTGAAATCATCCGAAATGAAATGGCACAGTTTGTTCAGAAAATTGAAGTGAACAAATCCACCGCAGCAAAAAGCAAAGAAAGGGCGTTGTGAAGGCTTTATCTAACAGACCTTTACGATGTCATGTGATTCTGTGCCAACTTTGTTTTGCTTATAGAAATTGGCTATTATTGCTGCAAATAAAAGTTGGCAATACGTGTTTGTTGATGGAATAATAATTGCAATGAAAAGTGCGGATAACCCTTTCGGGAATAAGTTTGGAGGAACATAAATGACAGATATTCACGCATTTGAACCGATCTTTGAAGGCTGGGTTGTGAAAGAATTAATAGGCAAGGGCGGCTATGGCTGTGTCTATCGCGCGGTGCGCGAGGACAACATTGGCGAACAGGCCTATACTTATGAAAGCGCCATCAAGTACATCTCCATTCCGATGGATCAGGGCGAATTAGAAAGCGCGTATGATAGCGGGTACGTAACCGATGATAAATCCGCCAGAGAATTCTATAAGTAAAAAGTTGACGCGCTGATTCAAGAAAACCAGATGATGGATCAAATGAATGGCTCGAACCATGTGCTACGCTATCACGACCATAAGCTTGAGCCGAAAAGCGATATGCAGGGGTACGATTTGTTTATTCGCATAGGCTCAATGACCTATCGTGTGACCGTTCATTTCAGCCGAACCAGCCAAGAAACTCTTTGCGATAAAATATGCCCATAAGGATGCCATCAGTGGGGCGGAGGAGGCGGAAATATTATACCAAGACCCGAATCGCGTATTCAAAACCCTGATGACGGCGGGAAAATCCAAACAGCACTATGTATTTGTGATTCCTGTGAACAAGGAATTTGATTTGAAAAAAGCGGCGAAGAGCGTGAATGAAAAAGCCATTGAAATGATTAGGGCGAAGGAATTGCTGCCACTGACGGGCTATATCTACGGCGGCTGCTCGCCTGCTGGTATGAAAAAGGTGGTTAAAACCGTAATAGTTGAAAAGGCGATTCGGTTTGAGTTATGCGACTTAACAGTGGATTAACTAAATGTTATGAAAATGTAATTAAATCATTTAGTAAATAAGTTGCCTTTTTTCTAAATACAGTGTATACTTTCTATATAATGTAGCGATTGAGACCGTAAGCCGATAACGGAAATATGAAAGAAGGGTTGAAGATATGAAAAAGAGGTTTGCAATTCTCTTAGTATTTGCCATGTTGCTGGGCATGTCAGCCGCTTTTGCCAATTCCGATATGGCGCTGGATTTGACCCCTTACTTAACAGAGAATGATAACGAGTGGAAGAACATCTTCGTTGAAGCGTATCTTTCTGGCGGACAGATTGGCGATAACCACTACGCCATTTCCTACCAGCCCGTTATTGAAACCGTCTTCTACAACAAAGATCTGTTTTTAGCAAACAATGTGGAAATTTCCACCACATGGGATGAATACACGGCCGCCTGCGAAGTGTTCAAGCAATGTCAGCATCAAGACGCTGTCTGTAGGGCTACTCAACTTTAAATCGGAAATGGGTGTCGAATGGGGGCAGTACACTGCAGGGGTCTGCATGGTAACCGTTCCGCTGATGCTTGTTTTCGGCTACTTTCAAAAGTACTTCGTTGCCGGGCTGACGAACGGCGCGGTGAAAGGATAAGCATATGATAAATTACAACCACTACACATATAAGGTGCCCGAGGAAAAGAAAATCCGCGTGATCACGAACACCGATGCGAAGAATGAGGCGGACGATCAGTTCGCCATCGTGCAGACGCTCTTAAGCCCAAGGTTCGATAACGTGGGCTTCATCGCCGCCCACTTTGGAACGAATCGCGTCAAGGACAGCATGGAGCAAAGCTACAAGGAGCTTGAAACCTTGTTCGATTTAATGGGCTTTGAAAAGCAGGGGAATCTGTATCGCGGCGCATCCCATGGCCTTCCGGATAAGACCACGCCCGTAGATTCCAAAGGGGCACGGCTGATTATCAAAGAGGCTATGAAGGATGATAAGCGCCCCTTGTACATCACCTTCATGGGCCCCATCACGGATTTGGCAAGCGCCTATTTGATTGAGCCGCGCATCGCGGGTCGCCTGACAGCCATCTGGATTGGCGGCGGGCGCTACCCAAGCGGCGGCGTTGAGTTTAATTTGGGGAATGATGTTCACGCGGCGAATGTGGTATTCGCAAGCGGCATCAACCTCTGGCAGGTGCCGAAGAATGTATATGAAATGATGCCAGTTTCCCTTGCGGAACTGGAATACCGCGTGCGCCCTCAGGGTAAAATCGGTGCGTATTTATGCGATCAGCTGCAGAAACACAGCGAGGAGGAAGGTCCCAGAAAGAGTGCCTTTAGAACAGGCGAAACCTGGGTGCTGGGCGATAATCCCTCTGTTGGACTGATGCTGTATGAGCACCGCTTTGAATATACTATGATACCCGCTCCCGTGGTGACGCAGGAAATGGCGTACCTGCACACGGGGCTGAACCCCGCTATTCGTGTGTATAACCATATCGACAGCCGCCTGATTCTGGAGGATATGTATGCCAAACTGGCGCTGTTTGCAGGCAGGGAGGCAAAAAAGTGAGCGCACAGGAAATTGCACGGCTTGCCAATGAACGCCGCGCCGACGCCATCACAATGATTCACCGCGCCAACACGGGGCATACAGGCGGCGCGCTTTCGGTATTGGATGTATTGAGCGTGTTGCATTACGACGTGATGAAGGTGCGTCCGGATGATCCCATGTGGGCGGATAGAGATCGCTTCTTACTCAGCAAGGGGCATAGCGTAGAAGGGTATCTTGCCATTTTGGCAGATTTGGGCTTTTTTGAAAAGCAGGAGCTGCGCAGCTTTTCCGAGGCAGGCAGCCGCCTGATCGGGCACCCCAGCAACAAAATCCCCGGTATCGAGGTATGTACGGGGGCGTTGGGGCATGGGCTGCCTGTAGGCGTGGGCGTGGCTTTGGGTGCAAAACGGCTGAAGAAGGATTACCGTACATTTGTTGTTATGGGCGATGGTGAACAGGCGGAGGGCAGCGTTTGGGAAGCCGCCATGGCAGGCGCTCATTATGGGCTTGATAACCTCTTTGCCATTATCGACAGAAACGGCCTGCAAATCAGTGGCACGACAGAACAGGTGATGGGGCTTGAAAATTTCCACGATAAGTGGGCTGCCTTCGGCTGGGATGTGACGGATATCGACGGGCACGATGTAAAAGCGCTGATCGATTATTTTAAAAACGCGCCTCAAAACGGCAAACCCCATTGCCTCATTTGCCATACGGTCAAGGCGAAGGGGCTGCCCTTCGCGGAGAATAAAAAGGAATGGCACCACAAAGTACCCACAGCCGAACAGCTTTTGGAAGGCTATGCAGCGCTGGGCGTAAAGGGGGTTTCCTGGCTATGAATACAGAAGCGGTCAGAATGGCGTTTACGAAAACGCTGCTTGAATTGGCGAAGGAAGATTCCGCCTTTTTCGCCGTGGCAACGGACAGCCGCGGCTCCGTCACTTTAACGGATTTTGCCAATGAACTGCCCGAGCAGTTTGTGGAATGCGGCATCGCCGAGCAGGATGCCATCGGCATCTCCGCAGGGCTTGCCAATGCGGGACTGCGCCCTTTTGTCTGCGGGCCGGCATGCTTTTACTCCCTTCGCTCTGCCGAGCAGGTGAAGGTGGATGTGGCATATTCTCATACAAATGTAAAGGTCATCGGCGTATCGGGCGGGGTCAGCTATGGGGCGCTGGGCACAAGCCACCATGCCACACAGGATATCGCACTCATGCGCGCCATCCCCGGCATTGAAATCTTTCTGCCCTCGGACGGGGCGCAGATGGTTCAAATGACAAAGTACCTGGCACAGTCGGGCGAGCCTGCCTATGTGCGTATGGGGCGCGGCGCAGTGCCGATTATCTATGAAGGGGATGTCCCCTTCGCCCCCGGCAAAGCAAACAAGCTGGCGGGCGGAACAGATGCCGCCATCATCGCCTGCGGCGAGATGGTCTACCACGCCTTGCGGGCGGCGGCGCTGCTTAAAAACGAGGGCATCGCCGTTTCCGTATACGATATGCATACCCTGCGCCCGTTGGATGAAAAAGCCATCTTGGAAGCGGCGCAAACGGGGCTTGTTATCACGGTGGAGGAGCACAACATCCATGGCGGCTTAGGCGCGGCTGTGGCAGAGGTTTTAAGCCAGCAAAAGCCCACGAAGATGCGCATTTTAGGCTTGCCCGATGAACCCCTTTATAACGGCACATCGGCCGATGTGTTCGCCCATTACGGCTTGACGGGCGAGGGCATGGCAAAAACCATCAGGGAGGCTTTGCAAAAATGAGCAAGCACGTGATTGCTATCGATCAGAGCACCTCTGCCACAAAGGTTTTTTTGCTGGATAGCGAAGGAAATATCGTTCGCCGTTTTTCAAAGAACCATAAGCAGTTTTATCCGAAGGACGGCTACGTGGAGCACGACGCGCAGGAAATTTTCGAAAACGTGCGGGAGGGTATTAACAAGGTCGCAAAAGGCGTCGAGGGCATTGCCGCCATCGGCATTTCCAACCAGCGGGAAACCACAGTTCTGTGGGATAAAAAAACGGGCAAGCCCGTGTGCAGGGCGGTTGTGTGGCAGGATGTGCGCGGCGCGGCGCTGTGTGAAAGCTTGAAAAATCATGCTGAAACCATCCAAAGGCAAACGGGCATCCCCCTGTCGCCTTATTTTCCCGCTGCAAAGGCGGCAAGCGTTTTAAATGGTAATCCCGAAATTCGCCAAAAAGCGGAGGATGGCAGCCTTTTAATCGGCACGGTGGACAGCTACCTCATCTACCGTTTAACAGGCTGCAAGGTCTTTCAAACCGATGTCAGCAACGCAAGCCGCACCCAGCTGATGGCGTTGGATACCCTTTGTTGGAGCGAAGAAATTTGCGAACTTTTTTCCGTTCCCGTTAATTGTCTGGCTAAAATTGTGCCTTCCGATGCCTATTTCGGTGCGGATGCAGAAACGGGAATCCCCATTACAGGCGTCATGGGGGATAGCCATGCGGCATTGTTTGGTCAGGGCTGCCACAAAAAAGGCATGGCGAAAGCCACCTACGGCACAGGCTCCTCGGTCATGATGAACATCGGCACGGAGCCCGCGCTATCGACAAGCGGCCTTGCTACCTCGGTGGGGTTTGCCTTCAAAGGGCAGATTTGCTATGTGCTGGAAGGAAACGTGACCTGTTCGGGGGATACCCTTGTGTGGCTGAAAGAGGATATGGGGCTCATTGCCGATATCGCCGAGGCGGAAACAATCGCTTCCGAGGCGGCGGAAACAAGCGGGGTTTACCTCGTGCCCGCCTTTTCGGGGCTGGGTGCGCCACACGGGGATGCGAAGGCGCGGGCACTGATTTGCGGCATGAACCGCGGCACGAAAAAAAAGCATATCATCCGCGCGGCGATAGAGAGCATTGCCTATCAGGATGCGGATGTGATTGTCGCCATGGAAGGGGATATGGGCAGCCGCCTTCAAGAATTGAAAGCCGATGGCGGACCCACGCAAAATGCGTTGCTCATGCAGTTTCAGGCGGATTTATTGAATTGTCCTGTGCAATGCGCCGCTGCCGGCGAACTAAGCGCCCTGGGCGCAGGCTACATGGCGGGTATTTCCGCCAAGGTGTATGAAAATTTCGAAGCCGTTTGCCTAAAAAGCGGTAAACGATATGAACCTCAAATGGATAAAGCAAAAAGAGTTGAATTGCTGGCAGGCTGGAAAACGGCTGTGAAGCGCTGCCTGAAGATTGATTAAAGGAGTGAAGGAACAATGGCAACATTTGGCGTACTCATCAGCAACCGCAGCTTTTTCCCGGATCATCTGGTGTTGACGGCAAGGGAAAAGCTGTTAAAAAGCCTTGAAAAATGGGGACATAAGGCAATCACCCTGTCCACGGAGGACACCTTTATGGGCGAAACCATGTCCTATGATGAAGCGAAGAAATGCGCGAAGTTGTTTTACGATCATGGGGATGAAATCGAGGGCATCATCATCTGCCTGCCGAACTTCGGCGAGGAAACGGGCATTGCCGATGCCATCCGCCTGTCGAAATTGGATGTGCCCATTTTGGTGCAGGCATGTGACGACGATGATGATAAATTGCAGCTTGCCAACCGCCGCGATGCCTTTTGCGGCAAGTTAAGTTGCTGCAACAATCTCTACCAGTACGGTATTAAGTACACCCTGACCACAAGGCATACCTGCCCTGTGGACGGGGAAGAATTTCACGCCGATGTGGAAAAATTCGCAAAGGTCTGCGCTGTGGTGAAGGCCATGCGCACGGCAAGAATCGCGCAGATCGGCGCCCGCGTGATGCCCTTTAGAACCGTGCGTTACAGTGAGAAGCTTTTGCAGCAGGCAGGTATTACCATCGAAACAGAGGATTTCAGCGAGATTTTGGCGGATATCACTGCCATTACGGACGAAAAGCAGATTGCCGATAAGGTAAACGAAATAAAAGCCTACGGCCATATTGCCGCAGGCATCGAGGAAGAAAAGATTGTAAGGCAGGCGAAGCTCTGCATTGCCATTGAAAACTGGGTGGAGGAACACCACTGCGACGCCAGCGCTATCCAGTGCTGGGATAGTGTGGAAGCCAACTACGGCTGTGCCATGTGCCTTTGCATGTCCATGATGGGGCAAAAGGGGCTGCCTTCCGCCTGTGAAACGGATATTATGGGTGCGGTAAGCATGCTGGCGCTTTTAAAAGCCTCGGATGTGCCGCCTATCTATCAGGATTGGAACAACAATTATAAGAACGAAAAGGATAAGTGCATCAACGTCCACTGCTCCAACTACCCCGCCTGCGCCTTTGAAAAGAAGCCCGAAATTGCCAATCTGGATATTCTTGCCACCACCCTTGGGGCGGATGTCTCCTTCGGTGCATTAAAAGGCCGCGTGCGCAAAAGCGGCATGACGTATCTGAAAATTTCCACCGATGATAAGAACGGCAAGATTAAGTGTTACTTAGGCGAGGGGAAATTTACCGATGATCCGCTCGATACCTTCGGCGGCGTTGCCGTGTGCGAGGTGGCGGATCTGAACGGCCTTATGAAGCATGTGGCTAAAAACGGCTACGAGCACCATGTGGCGCTGACGCAGGCGAACGTGGCGGATATTTTGGAAGAAGCCCTCGGAAATTACATGGACTTCGAAGTATTTAGGCACAGTTAACGGGAGATTTCGCACACGCCGCTCGCGATGGTATCAAAGGCGGTGCAGTGCGATTTTTCTATTATGATTTCGTTCGATCGGTTTCGTGAATTTGTGAAGATATGCGCTTTATTGCCATATCCAACAAGAGTGATAGTGAGAACAAGGAAAGTGCCGAATTTGCATCGTTCCTGAACATCATGACAGAATGCTATTACCGGGATACAAGCCGAAAAATTAAAGCAGCTAAAAAGACACAAGGTATGAGGGGCAAGCAAATAACTGCTAAACCTAAAAAACGCCCTTTTTTATATGACTGTGACAAGATGATATGGTAGCGCATGATTCGGATGGGAAAGCCCCGGGAAGATGAGGCCGCTTCCGTCCGGCGCGGTTGCTTGGAAATAGATGAGCAAATCCCATTCGGGCGTGATATACGAAGCCGGAATTTCTGCTTCATAAGAGCCCTCCGCTTGCTTCATTTCAATGCTTATAAAATGCCCTTCCAGCTGGTTGGTGTGTCGATAGCGCAGGCGGACAGGTCCTGAAAGTGCTTCCAAGAAGCCTGTTTTCAGCGTAATTTGAAGCGCCTCCCCATGGGGGCAGGCAGGGGGCACATTGTCCGACCAGAGAAGGGGGGTAATGGGCGCGGGTGGAATTTCGGGGGAGGCTTTTTGTGCGCTGCCCGGCAAAGCCGAAAGGCGCTTGATATCTGCGTCTAATTCGGGCAGAAAATCCTTCCAATGTCCCTTGCGGTTATTTGTGTTATAGCCGACATAGAAGGACAGCTTTTTGTGGTACGCTTCGCCCAAGAGCGCCATGGCGGAAAAATGGGTTCTTGCCTTTTTAATGAGCGCGGCGGAGGCGGGCAGCGCCGCCATATCGCCGTTTTCTTGGTAGAAGCAGTATTGAACAGCGGCGATGATCTTGTAGCGGTGATAGAGCGCTAAATCCCGGAGCATGAGCACATCCAGTCGTGCGCCTTTTGCCTCGGGCGTATCGGGCAGCCCTGCTACTTCCACCTCTGCGAGACGCTGCGTGATTAATTTGGCAAAAAGACCGAGCTGCGCCGCCACTTGATAAGGCGTATAGCGGCCATCGGTTTTTTTCTTGAGCACATCCTTTACGTAATCTACTACGGGGTAGAATAGCCCCGCGTCGCCCGGTTCTGTATCCTGATAGGTGATGCCGACGGCCTTTAGCGCATGGGTATGGTTGTTTTCGGGAAACAAAGCCCCGCCTGTGCTGAACTCGGGCCAGTACCATACCTGCGGGTGTACGGGCATATGGAAACCGATGATATAAGGCACGACCATGCTTGCCGCGGCGATGCAGCCTGCCATGGCTTCCGCCGCCGCTGCAAAACGCTGCCGCATGGGGCGCAGCCACACTTCTGAGGGTTCGGCGGGATTGTAACCAATGCGCCCGAACAGGCGATTGAAAAGCCAATACCGTTCATCCTCATAGCCTGCCATGCGCAGGGCGGCATCATCGAAAATGTGCCAGCCTGTATACTTGTCATGCTCGGGTCCGCCCTTTAGGGACAGCGGCGGCATGATTTCAAAGCCATCGGCGTTTCCGAGCTTGAGGGAAGCCATAAACCGCTGTACATAATTGGGATCGCCCCATGTGAACAGCCCTGTGGAGCCGTAGTTCCACAGGCGGTAAAAAAAGCGGTGCAGACGCGGTTTTTTCAGCATATCGGCATAGCTGTAACGCCTGGAAGCGTTCAGGTTTTCAAGCTTCAATAATTCCTCTGTGCGCATGCGCGTCAGATGATAGGGCAGCCCGGCGTGCTCGCACCAGTATTTTGTGGATACTGTCAGATCAAACCCCAGATCCTTCGCGTAGGCTATCATGTGATCTGTCAGCCCTTTGGCGCGCAGTTCCAATTCCACCCTACTGCCGCTTTGGCGCGCTTCATAAAGACCGTCGATCATATTCTTCCAAAAATCTTCGACGGTCAGCTGTGTGCCGACTCCGGCTTCATGGTTGACCCTGAAATGGATGATGTCAATCTCCGGGCAGGCAAGCACCAGTTCGCGGATGCCTGCCTTGGCATAGGCTGCCAAATCGGTTATGCCTGTTACAAGGCTTTGCTGCTCTGTTTGCCAGGGGGCTTGTTGCCAGGTGGCAAACACGAAGGTCATGCCGTATTCATGACATAGCTTCCCCAAATTGCGAAGGGCAGCTAAATGCGCGGGTCGCGATAAATCATCGCGGGTGAGCTTGACATTGGGGAAATTCGGCACATCGACAAAAAAGGGATAGGGAGGTGTCAGGTAGCCCGTATCGAAACCCACGAGGAGCGTCAGGCGGTTATAGCGATTCGCCAGCATGGCTTCCAGATAGGTTCGCCAGTAGGCTTGATTCATCCACCAATCACCATCGCCCGAATGGCTGATGAGGCGGTCTATTCCGCGGATATGGTTGGCGGGGGAGTGGGTTTCTTCCCGCAGATTGGTAAGCGCAGCTTCCCCATAAGCTTCCACCCTTTCCGCCAGTTCCATGAGGGCATAGGACAGACCGCGTTCATCGCTGCCTGAAACCACGCGGGCATTCCCCGGGCAGGCAAATTGAAGGCTTTCGGGGGCTGTTTCAATATGCCCTAAAAGATTGGCCGCCGCCGCATCGGTGTTTTTGGCAGCAATCAGAATTTTTGCGGGAAGGGAGGCAGACCAGGAGAGCCGCTCGTCATACATAATCCCTTTGTCGACAAGCGCACGTTTCAGGCGCGCCATGGCGACGCCTGAGGCACAGCCTGGCTTTGCGCGGTTGACAAGAACCCATTTACCCATTCCCGTGCCTCCTTATACTAAAAACGATACAAAACAGGTGTCCAAATGCGCATTTCGCCATAGCCGCGGTTATCCCAGGCGAAATAGGGAATCAAGCGCAGGCTGACGGGTTTTATGCCCATCACTTTCAGCGGGCTGTACAGCGCGTTCCTGTCGTAATCAGGGCGCAGGAGCGTGGCGGCTTGCGTTTCAATGGCGGTGATGGTGGTTCCGTTGATTTCATAGGGAACGGATTTGAAAACCGCGTCCGAAGGCAGCAGAATATCATCCAGGCTTTCTATGTCGGCATCGGGCGATTCCATGCAGTATACCAGCGGCCCGCGTTCCACCGCCACCTGGTTGATGTTTTCTTCCACCAGCGCATGGGCGGAGGTATAGCGCACGGGCATATCGAACAAAACGTCGATTTCGGCCGTGGCAGGATTTTCTACCGAAACGGCAAAATAAGTGCCCGCGTCTTTTTCCGTAAGCGAGGTGGTTTTTCCATTTACGCTGACACAGCCGCTTTCGACCCAGCCCGGGATGCGGATGTTCAGCGTAAAGCCCTTTGAATTGGTGTTTTCAAAAGTGAAGCGGATGGCGCCCTCCCAAGGGTAGGCGGTGGATTGCCTGAGGGTGAAAGCCGCGCCGTTTTCAAGGGCGAAGGCAGCTTCACTAGCCCCGTACAGCCCTGTATAGACGCTGTCGGAAGACACCATGTAGGCGTATTCCATGGCCTGCATGATGCAGCGGGATACATTGGTGGGGCAGCAGAAGCATTCGATGTAGGAAGTACGCTCCAAGGGCCAGCGCAATTCGTAATCGAGCTTTTTGGCGCGGCGGAGCATGTTTTCATAAAAGAATTTATCGCCGCCAAGGCTGACGGAGGCCAAAGCCAAATTCAGCATTGAGCGCTCGATTACATCGAAAAAGTGCGCATCGGGGCGAATGGCGAACATGCGATAAGTCCAAAAAATGTTGCCCAGCGTCGCGCAGGTTTCGTTATAGGCGGTGACATTTGGAAGCTGGTATTCATAGCCAAAGGCCTGATGCGTCTTTTGATCGTTGGGGAACATGCCATAGGGGGAAATGCCGTTGTACAAAGCGCCGCAGCCGCCTGTCAAATAGAGCTTCTTTGCCGCAAGATTTGACCATACTTTTTCAAGCATGCTAAGCAGTGCTTCCTCGCCTGTTTCCATGTAAATATCCGCGCAGCCCGCGTACAGATAAGTGGAGCGCACGGCGTGACCGAGGATTTTTTCATGGGTGCGCAGGGGGATGCGATCCTGATTGTCATCCGTGCCGTTTTTAACCTTGTCCCGCAGATTGACAGCCAGTTCCGCCAAATTTAAAAACCGTTTATCCCCCGTGGTTCTGTACAGCTCCACGAGCCCCATGTAATGCGAGGGGCAGACAGCTGTTTGCACTTTCCCTGTCCTGGCGGCTTCTGTATACAGGTTTTCCAAATAATCGGCGGCTTTCAGCGCGACTTCAAGGAAGGTATCCTTGCCGAAAAGGCGCTTGTGGGTGCAGGCTGATGTAAAGAGATGACCGAAGTTGTATACTTCGAAATCCTCTATATCGCCAAGGCGCTTCACGCCCTTGTTCTGCCTTTCGCCAATAATCTGCTTGGTGGACAGATAGCCGTCGGGCTGCTGGGCCCTTTTGAACAGCGCAATGTAATCATCCAACAGCGCGATGCCTTTTTGATCGTTTTTGCTGCTTACATAATACATGAAACCTTCCAGCAGCTTATACATATCCCCGTCACCATAGGGGGTACCCTTAAAATCCCCTTGCGCCTCGCCTGCGGCGATGCGGAAGTTTTCCACCTCGTGAAACCCATCCGCATCTTCAAAAAGCTTGAGAATATGCGGAATAGTTACGCGGCCTGTACGTTCAAAATAATCATTCCACAGCCCATCCACCCATTTGATGTTTTCCTTTTTAAGTGGGTGAACCTTGGCGTGGGGGCTTTTCTCGGTATCGATAAGCATATTACTTCCTCCGTTCCGACGATTTAAGGGGCGTCATGGCGCACAGCGCACCGTTGACCATATCTTTCGTTGACAGCCCGTAGGCATCCAGCAGCGCATCGGCATGACCGCTGCGCGGGTATACATCCGGCAGACCAAGGCAAACCACCTTGCAGGGATGGTAGCGGCAAGCCGTTTCGCATACAGCGCTGCCCAAGCCGCCATAAATATTGTGATCTTCAATACAAAGACCGCAGCCCGCCTTTTGAAGCGCGGCAACAACCCCTTCGGTGTCCAGCGGCTTGACGGTGGACACATCATAAAGTGTGCCGTTTACGCCCTGTCCCTTTAAAAGCTGCATGGTTTCCATTGCCCGAGACATGAGAAACCCTGCGCAGAAGACGGCAACAGCATCGCCATAGTGCAGCACTTTTCGTATTTTCCCCGCTTCAAAGGGCGTCTCTTCGGGAAACACATCGGGTTCGCGGCCGCTTGCCAGGCGCAGATAGCAAGGTGTATTGTTATCCATCATGGCGAGGGCGGCGCGATAGGCCTGCCCCGCATCGGAAGGTGTAAATACCGTCACGCCGGGCATGGCTCGCAGGATGCCTACATCTTCGTAAAACTGATGGGTTACGCCTTCGCGTTCGCCCCCGAGCATACCGCCGTTGAGCCCGATAAACTTAACATCGAGCCTGGGATAGGCGACAAAGGTGCGAATCATTTCACAGGCGCGCATGGTCAAAAAACCGGCATAGCTGATAACAACGGGCCGCATGCCCACAGATGCCAGCCCTGCGGCGGCATCCACAGCGCATTGCTCGGCAATGCCAACTTCGAAAACGCGATTTGGGAAACGCTGAGAAAAGGGCAGCATACGTCCTGCCAAAACAGAATCGGGAGAGACCAAAACGATGCGGCTGTCCTTTTCGGCGCATTCAATTAAGGCGCGAACAGCGGCTTCCCGCGAGCTTTTTATTTTCACAGCGCATCACCCCCCAGTGCTTCTTTTGCCAATGCCACTTCTTCCTTTGCGGGGGTGCGCTTATGCCAGGCGTTGTTGTTTTCCATAAAGGGGATCCCTTTGCCCTTGGTGGTGATGCATTCAATGTAAGATGGGCGATCCGTAACTGCTTTCGCGTTTTCAATGGCGTGGCGCAGGGCATCGATATCGTGACCATCCACGGTTTGCGTGTGCCAATGGAAAGCATCCCATTTTTTTATGGTAGGGTATAAAGAGGATAGTTCTGTCACCTTGCCGCCGGATTGGTAGTTGTTGCAGTCCGCCAGCACGATTAAATGCCCCAGATGATGGGTGGCCGCCGCCATGGCGCCTTCCCAAATGACGCCTTCCTGCTGCTCCCCATCCCCTATGATGATGTAAACATAGCTGTCAAACCCCTGCATCAAAAGCCCTGCCGCCATGCCCACGCCGATGGAGACTCCGTTGCCCAAAGAGCCAGAGACCATATCGATGCCGGGTGTCTTGTTCATATCGGGATGGCCTTGCAGCATGCTGCAAAGGGTGCGAAGGCCTGCCAGTTCGGAAACGGGAAAGAAGCCGCGGCGCGCCAAGGCGGCATACTGCGTAGGGCAGGCATGGCCTTTGGAGACGATCAGCCTGTCGCGATCCTTTAAGCGCGGTTCTTGGGGATTGATATGCATCACATCGAAATACAGCAAAGCCAGCATATCCGCAATGGACATGCTGGGCGCAGGATGTCCGTCGCCGCTTGAGTGAATCATTTCCATCACATCCAGACGAAGGCGGTTGGCGATGGTTTTCAACTCTTTAGCTGTCATTCCTTTTGCCCTCCATTGCGCAGGCAGCTTCATAAACCGCAGCCGCGCCATAGGGCACGCTGGCAAATACAGGCAAGTTTAGCGCGGCGCTGACATCCGCCTTGGCATAAGCCATGGAGCCCTGGGCGAACACAAGCGCCTGTACCCGATCCTTAACCCCGGCGCCGGTTTCGATCAGCTTTTCTTTAAACTGCTGTTGGTTTAAACCGAAAGCGCCGTCTGCCAGTGCTTCGCAGACTGTTATCTTTCGCCCTTCTTCCAAAGCGCACTGTTCAATGAGCCGTTTGGTGGGGGCCATGGTGGTGGGCAGCGTTGCAATGATGCCAATGCGCTCGTAGCGGTGCACGGTATCCCGCGCCATGGCTTCATCGACCCGTATAAATGCAAGCCCCATTATTTCGTACAAGGGCTTGCAAAGCTTTGCCACATCGCCCACGGAGGAACAAAGGTTAAACAGGATATCCGCGCCGTCGCGGCGCGCCTGTTCGTATAAATCCACCAAAGCGGCGGCGCACCATGGCGTGACATGGCCATACTCCCGCGCCGTTGCGAGAATTTGCGGGTTTTGGTAAGATAAGATTTCAATGTCCTGCCCTGTAAAGCGGGTGTGAAGCTCTGTATTGACAGACTCCACCAATTCCGGTGTGGTGCTTGTATAAATCGCGGCGATTTTCAAAGCGTATCGTCTCCTGTCATTAAATTATCTGCTTGAACCACTCTTGAAATAAATGGGTGTTTCTAAATTTCATTCAACGCGCACATTCTCTTTTATTGCAAGGCGGAAGACCTATTCTTATACTATCCTCGCGCGCTGTTTTTGTCAAGAAAATTAAATAAATTTATTAAATAATTGTTTGTTGCATTTTTCAACAAATTCATGTATTCTTATAACTGATCACTAAAGCCATAAAGGATGATTAGGCAATGGAATTTAAGGTTAAAGATATTGCTGCAGAGCTGGGGCTGTCTCCCTCCACCGTTTCCCTTGTATTGAACAGCAAGCCCGGGATCAGCGAGGCGACGCGGGAGCGGGTGTTTGAAGCGCTTAGGGAAAGGGGATACCAGCATTACAGGCCCGCCCCCCAGATTCAGGCGACCATTAAGCTGGTGATTTGCAAAAAGCACGGCAGCGTTGTATCGGATACCCCATTTTTCGCGCAACTTATTGAAGGAATTGAAATGCGTTCGCGCCACCATGGGTTTAACACGATTATTGTGCACCTTGATATATCGGACAATATCGCTGAACAGCTTCACCAGGTTATCGCCCCCGGCTGCAACGGACTGCTTCTTTTGGCGACAGAGCTGTTTGAGCCGGACCTGGGGCGGATTTCCGAAACGGGCCTGCCTTTTGTGGTACTGGACAGCTACTTTGAAAACATGAACTTCGACACAGTGGTTATCAACAACATGCAGGGTTCTTACGCTGCTACGAAATACCTTGCGTCCTTGGGGCACCAGAAAATCGGCTATATCGGCAGTTCCGTTGTTATCAATAACTTTTTGGAGCGACGGGATGGGTTTTTGAAGGCTATGCGTGTTCGTGATTTGCTTGTGAATGACGATTACTATTTTCTTGTGGATTCCACCATGGAAGGTGCGTACCGCGATATGTGCGTTCATTTGGAGCGATTTAAAAACAAAGGCGATTTCAAAGCCACCGCCTTTTTCTGTGACAATGACATTATAGCCTCTGCTTGCATGAAGGCGTTTAAAGAGTATGGGTTTTCACTGCCGGAGGACATTAGCTTTATAGGCTTTGACGATATGCCTTTTTGTTCGATTACCGACCCGCCCCTGAGCACGATGATGGTGCCCAAGCGGGAAATGGGTGCGTTGGCTGTGGACAGGCTGGCGAATAAGATCAGTGGCCAGCATGATGAAATTGTGAAAATCGAGATCAGCGCGAGGCTAATTGCAAGAAATAGTGTGCGAAGGCTGTAGAAACGAAACAAAAACCGCTCTGTTCTTTGGCAGAGCGGTTTTTGTTTGGAGTTGTTTAGGGAACCAGCTGCACCTTGATGGATTCATCCCCTTTTTCGGCGATGGCGAAGGCATTGGCGAAATCGGATAGGGGGAAGGAGTGGGTCACGATTTCGTCAACCCGTATGAGCCCTTTTTCGAGCATGCTGATGGCGATGGGATAGCCGTCCCGCCCGCTGATGTGCGCGCCCAAAATGGTTAATTCTTTGCGATCGCCGATAATGCTCCAGTCCACAGAGGTTTCTTCGGAAAAGACGGAAAATTCTACAAAAGTACCGAGCTTTCGAATCATCTTGAGCCCCTGCTTAATGCCGGAGGGATGGCCTGTGTTATGAATGTAGACATCGCAGCCGTAGCCGTCCGTCAGTTCAAGGACACGGGCGACCACATCCTCCTCCAGAGCGTTCAAAACCACATCCGCTCCGAGGCGCGAAGCAGTTTCCAACCGTTTTGGGCGGGTGTCGATGGCGATGAGCAATCTGGGATTTTTCAGCTTCGCCAGCTGTAGTTTGCATAGCCCGATAGGCCCCATGCCCGCGACCACTACCACATCGTTAAAGCGAATCCCCGCTCTTTCAACGGTGTGAACAGAACAGGAGAGCGGCTCTATCATAGCCGCCGCAGCCACGGAAATGCTTTCGGGCACTTTGTGGACGATGCTGCGGGCGTTGTAGCGCATGTATTCCGCCATACCGCCATCCGCTACGTTCTTTTGATGGCCGTAGATGTTGTGCACCTCGCACATCCAATAATGCCCCTCTTTGCAAAAGCGGCATGTGCCGCAGGGGACGATCTGCTCCGCTACGGCCATATCATTAAGGGCGAGCCCCGTGCGTTTGGCGGCATTGTCGCCAATGGCGACGACCCTGCCGATAAATTCATGCCCCGCAACCACGGGCGGATCGTTCCACGGCGGCAACACGCCGCCGCCCCAGAACATGGCAGCGCCTTTAAAGCTTTTGATGTCGCCCGCGCAGATGCCGCAGGCGGCGACTTTTACCAGAATATCGTCTTCTGTAATGGCGGGGACGGGGATTTCCTCATAACGGTAATCGTGAGGGCCATGGCACACGATAGACATCATGACAGCGGGAATGTTCGGCTTCTTTTTCATTTTTCTTCGCTCCTTTTCCATGTGTATTTATTTTAGCAGTAGACCCATTTTTTTAAATTTACCTATGTACAAATTCTTTATGGGGTAAATAAGTGTATAAAGCGCTGCTATAAGTGCATGTACAACCCCTTTGTTTTTCTATATAATGGAAGCACGCAAGCACCAGAACGGAGGGACAGGATGGGTAATAAACTGGGGATTTCCGCCGATGGGCGGCATATCACGCGGGGCGGGAAGCGCATCTTCCTATTGGGGGATACGGCCTGGCTCATGGCGCACCGTCTTACCCGCGAGGAAGTAATACAATACTTTGACGATAGGCGGGAAAAGGGCTTTAACAGCGTGCTGATTACCTTGATTCATATTGGAAAAGACAACGCGTATGGCAAGGAGGCCTTTGAAGGAGCGCTTTTTGAAGCGCCGCGCGGGGATGAACCGGATGGGTTTTGGAGTCATGTGGATTTTATTGTTTCCGAGGCGGCAAAGCGGGGCATTTACTGCGGGCTATTGCCTGCCTGGGGCTCCAACTACGCGATGAACGGGACGCTGAATATTCATAACGGGCCTGAATACGCGCGGTTTTTAGCGAAACGGTATGCGACGCCTTTTGTCTACTGGGTGCTGGGCGGGGATGTGCGCGGCATTAACGCGGAATTGTGGGATGCCATGGGCGAGGTCTTTTTAAAGGAGGGCAATGGCCAGCTGATTACATACCACCCCTTCGGGCGCACCCGCTCGGCGGCATGGTTTCACGATCGCGATTGGCTGCATTTTAACATGTACCAGTCCGGTCACCGCCGCTATGATCAGGCGATAATGGAAAAAAGCCCGGATAACGAAGTATCGGCGCACTGGTTTGGGGAGGACAACTGGCGCTATGCTGAGGCAGATATTGCTCTTTCACGTAAAAAGCCGACGCTGGACGGCGAACCCTCCTATGAGGACATTCCCCAGGGCCTGCACGATGGAACCCAGCCCTATTGGACGGCGAAGGACGCGCGGCGCTTCGCCTGGTGGTCTGCTCTTGCGGGGGCGGCAGGGCATATTTACGGGCAGAACAGCGTGATGCAGATGCTCAAACCCTGCCAAAAGCCTGCCTTCCACGCGAAAAAGACATGGCAGGAGGGTCTGGCTGCCCCTGCTTCCGCGCAGATGCGATACTTAAAGGAGCTGATGGAAGCGCTGCCGCCCGGGCGTGCAGCCCAGGAATGGGTGGTGGATAATGGCGAGGAGCACCACCGCGTTTCTGCTTATGGCGGCGAAGGGTTTGCTGTGTTCTACTCCTTCCTTGGCGATCTCTTCTGCGTGAAGAATGCGCCATGGCGCTCCGCCGTGTGGCTGAACCCCGAGACGGGGGAGCGGCTGCTGCCGTTTACGCCGGCGCGCGGTGAAATAATCCGCGTGACGCCGCCTGAAATCGGGCATGATTGGGTGCTGCTGCTTAAAGCGTAAAGGCTTATTTCGCCGTGAACGTGACATGATAGGAGCGGCCTTTTTCCGTTTCAAATACCATATGGGCTCCTTCGATCTGGAAGGGTACGCTGCGGGAGCCTGTTTTTACCGCAGCGTGCCCTTTTATTTGCATGCGGCAGGGCAGCCCTGCTTCGCTTAGGAGGGCGGCGCGGATAGAACCGTCTTTCTTTAGCATGGCGGATAGGATGAAGCCGCCCCGGGCACGCAGGCCCTGAAATTCCGCACTGCGGTTTTTCGGCCAAAGGGGAAAGAGGCGAATCACATTCCCCTGGCTTTGCAAAAGCATTTCTGTCGGCGCGATAACGCCGGCGTATTTGTTTTCCACAGAGCGCCAGTCATACCAGCCGTAGCCGCGGTAGCCCTTTACCTCGGGCGGAATTTCCCCTGTTGAAAGCCTGTAGGAGCTGGCCTGCCCCGTGGTGAGCCTGTGGGCCAGAATAATCTGCCTGATGGGCTCGAACTGGCTTTGAAGACCAAGGCGGATAGCGGGCACAAGAGAGGAAATGGGATGGATGATGGGAACGCCTGGGTACAGAAGTTTTTCATAGGTTTTTGAATAAAAGGGGTTTTGCAAATCTGTGCGGGACAGCATATCGCGCAGGACACGGGTTAATTCATCCTCCCCGTCGCCTGTTACATATTCCCCGGGGAAGACTGCCCAACCGCCGCCGCCCCAGCGCGTGCAGCGTGCCAGATCTGCCCGTTCGCCCACGGGGCGCTCACCAAAGTGTTTATCCAGGCTAACATAGGCTTCCCCACCGGCAAAACCGTAGGAAATGGCGGGCACGCGCAAAAGCGCTTTTTGCCAGCGCGTGCGCCACATTGCGTCCACCCCGAGGGCCTCGGCGGCCTGAATCGCCCATTCAAAGGCGTTTTTGAACATGACAAGATCGGTGATGACATTGCGGTTGCCGATAAAGCCTTTTTTCCAGCCCGGTTCTTCAAGGCGCATGGAAGGAAAGATATCGTCGGTTTCATCCATGTATTTTTCAAGGTAGCGCCAATAGAACTGGGCGGCTTTCTTTAGGTAGGGGTATCCGCGCCGCTTGAGCCACACCTTGTCGCGGGTGTATTCATAGTGCCACCACAGGGGCTGGCCCAGCCAGCCTGTAACCGCCAAAGAACGCCCCATGTAATTATTGATATGGCAGTGCTTAGCGCTCATAACAGGCAGGTACGCCAAATCACAGTATACGCCTTCAAGGCCGAATATCAAATTTGCCTGGTATTCGAACACGGGCATTTTGGCTTGGATAAAATCGGCATAAATATCGATCCATTCGGCGTGGTTGGTGGGAAGGGCGGTTACAAACCATTTTTGAAAATTGTGGTTCATGTGGCAATCCCCATGCCAGGGCAATATATCGCGGTTCGTGATATTGCCCCCTGAACCCGGGGGAACCATGCCAGGGGCCAAAGCGCAGCCGTAGCCGAAATGGTCGCGGTGCCAGGCGGCTTCCAGCGCGTTGTCGTCCAGCCCGATGGTGGAGGCTGCCCAGAATGCTGCCCAGGCGGCGATATGCTCTTTCAGGCATTGTTCATAACGCGGGGCGCTTTCGCAGGCCATGGAGACGGCGCGGCCGAAGGGATCGCCGCCATCCCTTGAGGTGGCGATGGCGACGCAAAAATGTGCCTTGCAGCCGCTTTTGACGCCGCAGTATTGCCGCAGGCGGTAGGCATGTTCTTCCACAATGTGGGAATCTACCCCCTGGCTTTCATTGGGGAACGCGCCTGCAATGGCCCATGTGAAGGGCGGGATGTTTAAGCCCCCGGGAATGGATTGGCTGATGCCGCCTAAATACGGGGTTGCCATTTGCACCAAGGGATGTTCCATGGCTGAATCGGCATCGTCGGGCTCTTTTTCCAAAACAATGGCCGCCCAGGGGGCATCGCCGATGGATTCGATTTCTATAAAAATGAGGTTCTTTGTTTTTTGAATAAAAGCCCGCACGACCAATTCGCCCTTGGCAAAACGGAAGGTGACGGTGAGTATGCCCGTTAAAATATCCAGCCGCCCGGACACCCTTGTGTTGCTCAAGCCCGGATGGTAGACGCGAATGACCCCTGCCCGCTTGGGGGAGGGGCCTTTGCCATACGCGGCAAAATAGGCGGGGCTTTCCAACAGGAAATCCTCAGGATCATTCCTGTCATTTTTGAAGGCGCAGACCAAATCCCGGTTCTCTTTCGCCATCATGCGAATCAAATCATCCTGCTTCAAAGCGGAGGCTTCGGGGGTGCCGTCGTAGCGGGCATCCCAAATGTCTGCTTTAGCTAAGGCGATTTTGACTTCATGGGGATAGAAATTGATATTAGCGCCAATATCGCCATTGCCCATATGCAGCGCCTCAAAGGGATGCGTAAGAGGCCCTTTGATTGTAAAGGCATGCTTTTCAATGCGTTTTTGAAGCCGCTTGCTTAGCATCAGGTTCGGTTGGCGGCCACGATATGCAGCATCCAGTCTTCCTTATCCGGCGCTTCAAATTCGTTTTTGCCGGCGGCGACATGGCCCTTTGAAAGCGTTTCGCCTGTTCTTGGGTTGAACCATTCGTAATCCGCGGCCGGCAGATCGATTTGAATTTTGCCGCCGAACAGGTAATAAATCAGGTATTCCTCATCCTTGGCGGCGAGGCAGTAGATTAAGCGGTGTTCAGCGCCAAGGAGCAAATCGTCGTTGGGGCGCATGCGCCAGAAGCGAACGCCTCTTGCTTCAATAAAATCCTTCATGCGCTTTAAGTCGGCATAAATGGCGGGCGCGCCGTCGAAGCCGAATTTTTCGCTTTCGACAAACTTGCCGTCGATGACTGTTCCGAAATGCCTATCCGCGCGGCCCATGATGAAGCCGCTGGCAAGCCCGAGCCAATACATGCGGCGTTCGCCGTCGTATTTGCCTACGTTGCTGGATGTCATCTCGCCAATGATG
>JGI994J12354_10001821_pt1 | contig 21349 bp, 14 predicted proteins | sample IntmicLarv3ML3BL_FD_12354 | JGI IMG/M metagenome (IMG submission 12354) | reverse complement strand
GCAGGGATCGAGCCAATTTCCCTAGCTGCAAAGGAAGGTCTTGCGTTGGTGTCGGGAACAACATCTGTGACAGGATTGGGAGCATTAGCGCTTCATGATATGCTCAATGCAGCAAAAAGTGCAGATATAGTTGCGTCAATGACCCTAGAGGTTCTACAAGGTATTATGGCCGCATTTGATCCACGAGTGATGGAGGTACGTCCTCATCCCGACCAAGCTAACACAGCCGAAAACGTGCGGACTATATTGGCAGACAGTCAGGCAATAGCTAATGCTCAAGAACTACGAGTTCAAGATGCCTTGTCTCTCCGCTGCATTCCACAACTTCATGGTGCAGTGAAAAAAACGCTGCTCGATGCCAAAACGACAATTGAAGTTGAAATCAACTCCTGTACAGATAATCCTATTATTTGGGGGAGAGGCGAAAACCCTGGAGCTATTTCAGCATGTAATGCGGATTCAGCCTATGTAGGAATGGAGATGGACAGTGCGAGTATCGCTGCCACAGCACTAGCGAAAATGTCGGAACGCCGAAATAACCGAATGATAGATGAAAATTTATCTGGCTTTCCTTGGTTTTTAGTGAAGAATCCCGGCTTAAACTCTGGATTAATGATTCCACAATATTCGCAGGCAGGACTTCTTGGAGATATGCGAATCCTCTCCACTCCGTCTACGATAGATAACACTCCGACATGCGGAAATCAAGAAGATTATGTTGCGATGGGATATAATTCTTCTAAAAAAGCAATTTCTGTGGCAGAAAAGTTAGAGTATATTTTGGCAATCGAGTTGCTTTCAGCTTATCAAGCGCAGCCTTTCTCTGTCCCGGAAGAAGTACGCAGCAGCGCTACTGCGCATATTATTAATGAAATATCTGCAACAGTGCCAATTATTGAAGAAGATAGATACCTCTATCCTTATGTTGAGTATCTTCGCGAAATGATTCATGACGGGACATTGATTTCACTTGCCGAAGAAATAGTTGGACAACTTCGTTGATAGCAATACGGCATAGGTATGTATTTTTAGTAGGAGGGTATACCTATGTAAGAAATCAGATTTACCGCATATAGCTATATTTCACTATATTTTTCAAGCGCCTGCGTAATAAAATGCGCAGACGCTTTTTTTACATTAGTTTTTTGATATTCTTATAGTGTGGAAAGAATATATCTTTGGGTATGAACAAGCTTAACGGAGTTTTTAGAATATACTCATTTCTGTAACTTGCATTGCAAATGAATTATAGCCCCATCTGTTCCAATATTTCATTTTATGCAGTATTATATGAAGGTGAATATATTTTTCCAATGCTCTATTACGAAGTTAATATTATGGAAATGTTTTTACCAGAAATTACAATTTTATGAAATAAGCAGATTAGTGTCTTTTACAGTAGCAAGGATACGATGCATACCAAAGAATGCAATAGGAATCATTTGAAAGTAATAGTACTCTTCGATAAAAGTAGATTTAAGAGTTGTAAAGGAACAACAACCAATAGATTACTGCTCCGTTAAATATATCTCATTATATGTATTAATGTAGTTATATAATGTGCTTCGACTGACTCCCAACATTTTAGCAAAATCAGTAGCTTTCATTTTTCCATACTCTTTGTTTTTAAATTTCCTATATGTCTTAACAAACTCTGGAGGTAACTCGTCACGTTTCGGTCTGCCCAGTTTCACTTTACTCGCTTTGGCCACTTCAAGTCCCTGATTAATTCTTGAAACTATTTTCTCTCTTTCCTGCTGAGCAATGTGAGCTTTTAAAGTAATAAGGATATCAACTATCATATTATACATGCTATCGTTTTGAATATTGTTAAAATCATTCATATATGGGATATCGAGGGCAATTACTTTAATGCCGCTGCTCTTAAGTTCATTCAATTCTGCAATAACATTAGAGGCGTCGCGGCCAATTCTATCCAAATCAGAGATAATTAAAATATCTCCTTTGCGAATTACTTGCTTTAGCAGCTGATACTGAGGTCGAGTATCAGTTTTTGTTTTGCCGCTAACTGTATCCGAGTATATACGATCTATTTCAAATATATTTTTCTCCGCAAAATCAGAGATTGCCTTAATCTGTCTATCATGCCTTTGTGATTCCTTTGCTGTGCTTATTCTTGTGTATGCAAATATCATTATATCACTACCTTTTTGAATTATTGTACAAGTATACATTACCATGCAAAAAGTGTCCATAAAATCATTGATTTCATGGACACTTTTTTGAGCTACATTTGTTTCGGAAAAATGGAGAATTATTATAATTTATTGACGCAAAAATGTCCACGAAATATAATATAGATTTCGTGGACAAAAAAACACCTTAATAAAAATTTACTAAGGTATTTCTATTTTGGTGGAATATATTCGATTATATCCTTCAGGTCACATTTTAACGAAAAGCAAATTCTAGCCAAAGAATCTAAGTCTACTCTGGTAACGCTTTTGTCAGTCATTCTTTTGAGTGCTCTATAGTCAATGCCGGTAACTCTTGAAAATGAACTAATTGAGATCTTTCTTTCAGCAAGCACCTCATCAAGTTTAAAAACAAATTTACCATAATTAACGGTTTGAACTACATTAACTAAATTTTCCATATTGCTTTTCCTCCTCGCTACAAAAATAATACTACCACAAACGACAACACTTGACATATTGCTAGTTGTAGCATACTATTTATGATATACAAAATAAGTATACAAGCTAGTGTATACAAAAATTGAATGCAAAGTCGTATAATTATGACACTGTATTATTATATGAATTTGTGTCTGCGACTAAGTTTATCTAGTTTTCCGAGAAATGTTTTATAAGGAGGGTAAAAATGACTCAAAAGCAATTGGAACAGGATACAATGGAAAGAATGAAGCGATACTCATTAATTGGTTTTGGGGACTTGCTCAATCAGGAGATTAGTTTACGGAAAATCTCTTTTGTGGAAATTGCGTCGATTTTAAATATTTCGCATTACAGATGTGTTGAACTATTGGACCCAGATACTCTTCCTACTCTCGATGAAATCCTTAACTTTTGCATTATTTTTGATAAAGAGATTGGAGAAGTAATTAATATAGATTATTCTAAGCTAAACTGGTCATTCAAAGACATAATTAAATATATGAAAGATAATGATTGCAGTTATTCAGATTTTTTGGAAAGAGAGGATATGTCTTCGATAAAGTAATCAAGTATAATATTCTTTCTGAGAGCCTGACAATATGATGCGTTACTAGCAATGCCGCTATATGGTATAGTCGCGATTGACATATACAATATATAGTAGTATAATAATCACATTAGTATTTTTGTGCTTAAGGTGCCTCTAACAGGTCGCTGCACACACTGTTGATGATTGTATATTGTGGGGTAATTACGCCCCGATGTTGCTAAAGTGCATATTGCGAGAATGATAAACATACCAAATTGGTATTTTTGATTTCTCGCTTTTTTTATTGCTCAGAAAGGGGTGAATGATATTGGTATGATCTTGTGCTGCTATTAGCTATAGGTTGAAGACAAAAACAATTAAATAGGGAGGTGATTATTTTGGTGCCAGAGATTATGAGTTTTGAGGATTTTGTATTACAAATGAAAATTCCTCATGTTGATGAATCTGTATGCGCTGTACTAAACAAATCATTTAAAGGTGATTTAAACGAATTTTTCTCAACAGCTCGATTGGGATTCAATTTTGCATTACTTGATGGAATTGGTGAACAAGAAAAAACCAATATCAATAAGTGGGCCGGAAAGAGAACGACTGTAAAAAAATGGAAAGAAGAATATGATAAGGCCTTTTCGGTTGTAAGTCCAGCTTCAATATCAGCAGTTCCAAGTGGAGCTGGAGGTGGACAGATTAATGGTAGGAATATTGTTTTGACAGGTGCAGTACCCGGATATAGTCGCGGTGATGTGGAGTACAAGGTTTCACAATTAGGCGGTCGTGTTCATAGTGCAGTAAATAAAAGCACTGATTATATTGTTGTTGCTGATATGTCAAGAGAAACTGTTAAGTTGAAAGCAGCTAAAAAGTTGGGTATTCCAATTGTGAGTGCTGGCGATTTTAGCATATGGATTCAGAATGGGAAGTAGAACACACTCGATTGAGATAAGGTTAATGGCCTTATTTTAATTTGACGCAATTTACTTTGGACATTAATGGAGAAGCTTTTTGAAGATATGCAAATTTACTTATTAAGGAGGAAAATATGTCAAAAACAAAAAAAGTCAGTGTTTTCGTTGGAATTTATGGAGGGTTTATTGATGAATTATCAGTTCATGCAAACGAAGCTTTAGCAATTAAAGCATGGACCGAATACACAGGATATGAGTACGAAGATTATAAAAACGATGAAGATTTTCTTCATGGAAAAGATTGTGAAGGCAGCGATGTATTTGTTGTTGATATTCAAGAATAGAAGGAGAGATATTAATGACAATGGAAGAAAAGAAAAATAATATACTGTGTGCTTTATTTAAAAAAGAAGTTATTTCTGGGTATCAAAAAAAATCTATGGTAGATGTAATGGAGACTATAGATAAACATTATAAAGATATTTTATTTGTTATTGATAATAGCGAGTTCATAATCTGGCAAACTATAGATGTAATTTGCGACTTATATGAGCATTATCCGCTTATTAATAATGATGACGCAAAATCTATCCTTAAATTGGCGGTAAGAAATCATGATGCATCAAGAGGATTGGCATGGGAGAGTTTTAGATCTGTTCTTAAAGAGCTTAATTATGATGCCATTCATAATAAAAGAATGGTTGATGAGTTTCCGTTCGGTCTTGATGAACCAAATTTGAGTTGGGTAGATAAATATTCAGAAGATGATGAGTCAATCTTGAGAGAAAAGCTAAACTCATTGTTGACAGCCAAGAGCAACTTCTTAAGCCACATACTAAGCGCTGATTATCACCCAAATAGTTGCGATGACCCTTATGATAATGATGATTATTATTATGGTGACGGTGAGTTCTACCTTGCAGATAGTAAACACACCATTCGATTTTTATATTTTATGGTTCTTCGTGAAGCATCAAATATTGGCTGTCAAGAGTTAAAGGAATATGCGCCATACTTTGCCGCCAGACTTATACTATTTACACCTGAGTATAAAAAGCAATATATACCTTGCTCATGCGGAGTAGCATATAATGTATATGATCCATCACCAATACCGCTACTTGCAACAACTGCTTTGTTATTTTTCATAATCCCACAGTGCGGGTTGATTAAGGTAATATCGCATGCTTCACCATAAAAAGATTTACTGTCTCCATATTCCCCGACATCTTTGTCTTTAGGATATATAGTATCATCAAAAATTCCTGCTTGTCCGGAATCTACTCCAATAGTAGCACTTATTTCTTCCCACTTTTCTGTAATTATGTGAGAAATATTTTTATGAATGTCTGTATTATAACAAAGCAAAGCAGCAATCCTAACTCCCCAATTTGGAGCAGTATATTCAACTGCATATGAATGATACTTTCCGGGAACTGTTTTTACTCCTATCGCCATACACCATACATCCCTGCTATAACAAGGGTCGGAGACAACTACACAATCGGATAAATCTATAATACCTAAATCATATAAGTTGCTTATCATATTATCAAATCCTTTCAAAATGGTCATTTATTATTCTATAGCACTTTTAGCAATTGTTCTGTATTTTGCTTATACTGAGGCAAAAATGGTTTATCCATATCATAGTTAAAATATTTATAATATAAGTACATACTTACAGCGCGTTTGAACTCGTTTTGTAAAAAAGTTTTATGCAGTCTATTTTCTATGGCAATGATAGTGTTTTTCTCATATAATATCAATTCTTTTTGATCTTCATCCATATTAGTATTTACCCACTCCTTTACACTTACCTCTTTACCAGTAAAATGATGTTCTTCTTTAGATGCAATGCCATATTTTAACTTATTCATATTATCATGCGGCAGGGCACTTAGGGGATAGATTTTACAGACATATGGCTTAGCCACATGGATACGGCATTTGTTTGATTCAAGAAATATGCAGGTATCATCTTCCTTCGTTTTAAGTACAGGTAATGGAAGTGACTCCGTAATCCAAACGTATTCTGTATACTCTGATATGATTTCTTCCATTGTTTTATCGAGGTGTTTTGCAATGTTGAAAATGTCTAAGCTATTAATTGAAACCGATTGCTTTACATTTCGACAACATCCAGCGCAACCAATACATGTAAAGCGAAATTTATCTTTTAAACTTATTGGTTTAAAATACATATTTTTATCCAGCTCCTTTTTAGTCGTTGCAAACATTTTTGCTAAATGCAATATTACCAAGAATGTCAACTTCATAGCCTAAAGATATTAACCGGGATAATTCGGTTATTAGGGTATAATTGACTGATTTCCCATTACCGACCATTAACCAACCCTTGCTAAATACCCATTTGTTTCCTATTAATAGTTCAAGTATATATGATTCAGGAGTTTCTCCTTCTGCTATTGGACGAGCATCAAGACTCGGTAAATAAGTATAAATATCTTCGCAATAAAAAATTTGTGCTTTTTTTATAACACACTTTTCTGTCATTATTAATCCTCCAATACTAAACAAAGCAATGGTCATGTAGCAACATGACCATTGCAAAAACATTAATTTTTTAGTTTGCATTAATCAAACTCATAAACTCTTCATCCTTCATAGTTGAGACCCCAAGCTCATTTGCTTTTGCAAGTTTGCTTCCGGCTTCAGCTCCATAAATAACCAAATCAGTTTTCTTAGAAACGCTCTTTGAAGTTGTAGCGCCCATTGACTCTAATAATGATTCTGCTTCAGTGCGGCCGTAGGCTGATAATGTGCTGGTGATTACAATTTTCTTTCCGGAAAAGTAATTGTCAGTATTAACCGGTGCAGCTAACGCCGTATTATTTTTTATATGGAGAGTTGTATACAGTTCATCAAATAACTGTTGATTTTCCGTCACACTGAACCAATCAATAATATTTTTATGCAGTGTATCCCCAAAACCTTCGAGGCTAGAAAAATCATAGTTTCCTCCGTTAATCTCAGAAATAAAATCAACTATGCTGCCATTGAAAATCTTATTCAGAATTTTTCCTGCATGTTGCCCAATCAGTGGAATATCCAATGCAATAATGAATTTTTCAAAGGTTGTCATTCTGCTATCTTCGATTGATTCAATCATTTTGCTGAATGATTTTTTTCCAAAACCATCAAGTTCAATAATAGATTCTTCGTGGTTTTTAAGTTGAAAAATATCCGGCAATTTTTTAAGCAAACCAACACCTATTAGTTTTTCCAAAGTGGATTCACCGAGGCGGTCAATATCTAAGGCTTTCTTAGATACAAAGTGGACAAATGACTTTAAATGCCTTGAAGGGCATTCTTCATTCATACACATAACAACCGAAGTATCGTTTTCCTGTTTTACAACAGTTTGGTTGCCGCAAGCTGGGCAATGCAGGGGAGCTTCCATATGCTTACCTGTGCGATTAAGGTTATCTTCGATATGGGGAATAATCATATTACGTTTTGATATGATAATCCTGTCTCCCAATTTCAGCTCTAAATCCTTAATAAAACTGAAGTTATGTAAAGATGCTCTTTTAACCTCTGTACCATCAATGACCACCGGCTCAAATATAGCAACTGGTGACATAGTGCCACTTCTGGAGGTTGTCCACTTCACATCAGTAAGAATGGTTTCAAATATTTCATCTTCAAACTTGAAGGCCAAGCCGTCGTTATAGTGATGGCTTGTAGCTCCTAAACTCTTTGAATAAGCGATATCATCAAAGGAAATAACGATACCATCCAAGGGGTAGCCCATTTTCTCATAATCTGCCCGTATATAATCAATCAGTATTTCTAAATCTTCATAGCTATGATTCACAGTAAAATCAGGGTTACAAGTTTCAAAACCAAGTTCGCCAATCTTCCGAATCTTTTTGTATTTAGAATTAGCAATATCACCATCTTCAAAGCCCTCTAATACATTAAACGCAATAAATCTTACACCACGCTCTTTACATGTATTTGNGTCAAATGCTCTTACAGAGCCGGCAGCGAGATTCCTGCTGTTTTTGGGCTTTTCCGCTTCATTTTCTATTGAATCGGAGTATGCATTAAACTCCGTATCTGCAATAATTCCTTCACCTACAACAACAAGTCTGTTTTTATAAGGTAGCTCAAGTGGAAGATTTCTGATTCCCGGAGCATTATGTGTTATATCATCTCCGACTGTTCCATTGCCTCTGGTTGATAATTGAATAAGTTTTCCGCCTTCATAAATGGCTTTTATGGTTAGACCATCTAGTTTAGGCATCAATATCGCTTCTCTATTTCCTGTAAATTCAGCAAACTCAGAGAGATTTTTTGTTTTATCCAGAGATAATAACGAAATCTCATGAGTTACCTTAGGCAAGCTACTGACCGGAGTAGATCCAACCTTTTGCGTTGGTGAATTTGCATATATAAGGCCGGTGTCCTTTTCTAATCTCGTCAGCTCATCAAAAAGCCTATCGAATTCAGCATCTGAAATAATGGGCTCATGGTTGTAATACATGTCAGAGTAATGGTTTAAAAGTTTTACCAAATCAATAATTCTCTCTTTATTTGTCATAATATTTTCTCCTCCAATATTTTTTATCAAAGATAAATTTTGCATAACCGGTCATTTTCATTTTTCATTTCTTTCAAATAATCATCAAGGCTATTTTTAATTGAGCACATTTGAGATATAACTTGATTTCCATGGAAAAACGTGTTATAGCGCTCTCGTAATGTTGCCATTTCAGCAAGTTTCAAATCATCACTGGTTCCCATATGAAGCCCTCGTTCTTGAATTTGCCGAGCGCATTTAATGATTTCATCAAATACAGAGCTTGACTTAATACAAGAATTTCTGTAATTATCCCATTCTGATTCGATAAATCTTTTGAAATGCCTTTTATAGCTTTTCTTGATTTTTCGCTCAGTAGCTGTTTGTGAAACAGCTTTATACAACTGCATAGGATTTACCATTTCTTTATAGCAGCGCGCCTGAATATAGCAAGTGCATGAGCTGTGAATATGCACAAAATCCTGCTCAATCGAATACTCAACATTCTCAATCAGTGGCCTGTTAAGGTACTCTGAATCAGGACATCTAATAGCACTCATGTAATCATCTCCTTCAAATTGGACAACAAAAAAGGCATATTTATGCCTTTCTCAATAAATTATTTGTACCAAAAGCAGCCTACGTCTTTCGCTTCTGTGCCGAACACAGGATACTCTTTGTCATTAATAGTCACATATTCCCTATCCAAAATTTCGAATAGTTCCAATACAGAACTTGGAAGATCTTGAACCGATATATCCATGACTTCTTTTGTTTCCATATTGACTCTGCATTTTGTCGTGATTTCAATGCCGCCATCCCATACGGAAGTAAACTCAGCATCAATTAACTCATCACTCTTCATCGTGGATTATCACATCTCCTTTAACATAATCATAATTTTGCAATCATCAGCATCATAAAGTTGGTATAACACAATCAATTTCATATGTTTTCTGCCAGCCATCGTCATAAATAATGACCTTATTATCGGAATTATATTCTGACTATTGCCGCATTAATTCTCCTACTTGCATCTACCGCCCTCCTTGTTAGTTATTTCAGTCAGTGGAGCCTTGTTACCTTTCTCCCCTCTAGTTTAATTTTCCCACTCTCTGATTTTTTGCATAAAAAAACAGGAATAATGACAACCATAAAAGGTTGATTCATCATTCCTGTAGTGTGCATTAAGCAATTCAGGGCATAAAGTACCCCAGCGTATACAATCATCAACAATGTGTGCAGCGATATTTTCATATCACCTTAAGCACAGAATAAATAGAAACAACTTTATTATACTCGGAACATAAGTGAAAGTCAATCAAAAATCAATATATTGTATATTCGTGGTTGACGTATACAATATATAGTGATATACTAAACGAGTATTTAGTTGATTTTGTGCTTAAGGTAGTTATTATTTACTGCTGCACACACTGTTGAAGATTGTATACGGTATGGCATAATACTGTTTGTATGTGCCTATTTTTGTGGAAATCCACACATAAGCGAGAATGATAATAAACACCCAAATGGGTTTATGTTTATTATTATCCTCGCTTTTTTATTGCCTTAGAAGCCAAATGGCTTTTTGGATAAACTAATTGGCAGTTTTATTATTGCTAATAGAAAGGAGGATAATTATGAGTGAAGCAATTTACGCTGATAGCTTTCAGCAGGCATTCACTGATGAACTTGATTTTCTTCAATTTTTGAAGGATAGAGAGGAGAACGGAACATGGCTCACTCATGGAACGAGTAACATTTTTTTCCATGGATTAGACAAAGACAGCGAAATTACTGAGTTTTTAAAGAACGAGTTCGCTGGTACGGATAAAGAAAATATTGTTGATGACACGCTGAGAAACACTGCATTAGCAGCGGAGATAAACGGCGAGTTTTATCCGGTGCGGCAAACAGCGATTAAGACCATTTTTGAACGTGCCAATATTAACGGACCGGCGCTTAGAAAAGTATCAAAACCAGTATTGGCTCGCATATTGAATGATTGCTTGCAAGTACAGAAGGGCTCAGCATTAGTACGGTATTCGGAAGATAAGATTTCAGCTGTCCATAGTGGAGATAACTCATATGCAGTTTTGGAGATACCTGAATTATTTCAGATCACCGGCGACTGGATTGAAAACAATTTTCCCGGATACAAATTCTCCGGCGGAACTTATGAACACGCTATGGCAACAGCATTATGGGAGATTGACGACCATGATGATCTGATTAAATCCTATACTGATTTTCTGGATAAGCATAGCATAAGCCATGGGAACATTAGCTTCGGGCTGCGTTTAACCACTTCTGATGTTGGCATATACGGTGCTAACCTTTACCCAATGCTTTTTTCAGATAGCTCTCCCAATGTAATTTCATTAGGGCATTCAATCAAAACGACTCATCGCAACAGTGCAAACTTGGCAGCATTTAAAGAAAAGCTTGATGATCTGTTTCCTCAGCTATCAATTGCAATTGGTAAGCTGAAGGAATTAGCGGAAGTTGAGGTCAACTATCCACTAGATTGTATGGGAAACATACTGAAGAAAATAAGGATACCCAAGAAGATGGCTTTGGAAGCATTGGAATTCTTCAAATCTACCAATGGGACAAATCCTTGTACTGCTCATGACATATATTTTGGTATTTGTCATGTTATTTTCTTGACTGAGTGCGAAACAAACTCAGGACTTAGAATTGCTGATATGGAGGAAAATGTTGCGAGAGCTCTATCGCTCTTAGCTTCCAAAAGACGCCTGGCGGATTATGATGTGCCGGGTAGTTTTACATGGTAGTGGCAACTATTACTCCAAATATAAAAAGAAAAGAGGAAAATTTATGAGTAATGAAGTAATGGAGAATGTAAAGTTCAATGTGGCGGTAAATGGCGAAAAGTCTATGGCTCTTATGGAAGAACTTGAAGGATTGGGAGGCCCAAGTTTTGAGTTTATCAAAATGCCTTCGGGCGGAGGGCTTGTATTTGAAGTTCCGGGGATTGATGCTGAGAATCCGGATATGGAAAAAGAAATAACCGGAGTTATCGTAGACCATCATCCAATCAATGCGTATTGGATCGAGAAATACGCCGGAGGCAATGAAAAACCAGATTGCCAAAGCATGGACGGCAAGCAAGGTATTGGCGCAGACGGATGTATTCATGATTGTGCCAGTTGTGTGCAAAATCAATTTGGATCTGATGGCAGCGGTAAATCTTGTAAGAATATGCATAGGATATATTTACTCCGTTCAGGAGAAATGCTGCCTATGATTCTTACTGTACCGCCTACCAGCTTGAAAGGTGTCAAGGATTATATCCAAAACATTTTTATAAAGCGCGGATTAAGGCCAATTGAAGCCCTTACTAAAATATCTTTGAAAAAAGATACTAATAATGATGGTATAGCCTATTCTAAGGCAACCTTCTCATTACAAGATACGCTTGATGGTGATAGCGCTGCAATGGTTAAGGAATATGCTGAAGGCTTGAAGAAAGTAAGCAGGCAAGAGCTACTTCAGATGAAAGAAATAATAGAAAGAGATAAAACGTATTATCAGGAGGCATACGAGGATAATGAACTTGTGTTTGCATTGAGTGACGGAACACCCATTGAAGCGCACTTATGCTCAAAGTGGTTTAGAAAGTGGCAAAAAGTTAATAATACTCGACTAGATCTCCCGCATATAAAGTTCCACGGGTTGAGGCATTCTAGTGCCACATATAAGCTTAGATTGAGCAATGGGAACATTAAAGCAGTGCAAGCGGATACAGGCCATGCTTCTGCAAAGATGGTTACTGATACATATGGACATTCTGAAATTGAGGAGCAATATAAACTTACACAGGCTTTCCAATCTTTATTCTATTCCAAAACAGAAAATAGCTCGAACTCGCTCTGTTCAGAGTTAAGTTTGTATTTAGATGAAGATGGGTCAACTGACTTGGAAGATGCGCAGCTGATACAAATGCTTAAAAATGCGTTCAAAAAAAACCCCCATTTGCAAAAGGAGGTTTTAGATGAAATGCTTTCGCTAAACGATACAGTTTAAAAAGTGTGCAAGAAAGTGTGCAAGAAGAAAATATCGCTAACTAGGACGAAATTTTACCCGGAAACTTTTCCCGCAAAAAATCTCTTGGTAAAAAGAAACAGTGCTGGTTCGCGAAAATACATTTGATACAAAAATGGCTTAAATACTGTATTTTTAACGCACATGGAGGGAATCGAACCCACGCCCTACCGGTTCGGAGCCGGTCGCTCTATCCACTGAGCTACACGTGCAAATTGTAAATAATTATAAAAAATCCCTGTTAGACCCTCTGGTTCGGAGCCGGTCGCTCTATCCACTGAGCTACACGCACATATAAATATTTTTTGAAAAACGGAGATTGGCGGGCTGTAATTTTTGCCTAGAAATATTAAATTTAAGTAAGTTTAAGGCAAAAAGTTTAAAAAATTCACTTTTGCGAACAGCTGTTCCTGAAAATGAATGGGTTTTGGAAAAAAATTAATAATATTCCAATAAATATTTTACAATTTCTCTTAACGAAAGTCAAATTATTTGGTAAAATAGATATGGTTAGCATTCTTAAGAAAAACTTCAAAATTTATACTGAAAGTTAGTCGATAAAATGTCGATATATTGATATGGACTATATTATTTTTCAACTTTTAGAATAATAAAACGGTTTTGATAAGAATATCGGCAGAAAATTGTTCTTAATAAGAGGGAATTTTTAAAGAGCATTGCCGGGGGATTTATTATTTGCATTTATGAAATCTAAATACATAATAAACGATTTGCGGGAGGATTTTAAAAATGAAAAAGACAAGAGGGTTTGCCGTATTTTTAGTAGCATTGTTTATGTTTAATGCATTGCCGTTTATTAAGGCTGATACGGAGTTGCAGGCGGCATCGGAAAACTTCCGAATGTCTTTTACGCAGAATTTGAGAATTAATTCGGATTTCAGCATCCCGGTTATGAATATTACTTCGGAGCTTGTGCCGGATGGAGTTTTTAATCTGACATTCAAGCCGGAGGCTAATGGGGAATATACGCTGACTTATCTTTTAAATGATGTTACCAGAATAGACTTCGCTTTGAAGCATGACGGCTTTAATAACGAAATAGAAGCACGGTTCAGGCTGTTCAAATGGAACACTACAACAACCGCATGGGATCAAGATGCAACTTTTGAGCCGCTAATATATTTCGGCAGCGATAAGGATTATGTTGCGGTTAACCGTTATATGACAGACACTTTGAAAAGATGCGATGTTAATCCCGAGGCTGTCCCGGATAAATACAGCTTTTTAATTAAACTAAACGGTGGCTTAAGCTTTAAATTCGGCAACCATGAAATATATTTCCTCTATGATAATAACGGGAATTTTCATTATACAGGCAACGGTTTAAAGGAAGGCTATATATATAATTTCTACCTTATAGATAATAAGACGACGGACAAGCTTGTCGGCAGCGCAATAGGCTATACGGGTATTGATACAAGCACTATTGACTATATACCTATTGTAAGCGATAAGGATAGTATAATAACAGACCCAGACGAGTTTTCCACACCGAGCATTGAAAATAAAGACTATACTTTAGATTATACAGGCGGGCCTGAATATCCGGCGGGCGCAGGCCCTTCAGGCGTAAAGAGGGCGGATGTTGGTATGGCTATCCGTTTCAACGAGCCTATGGTATACAATTATAATATGCCTGCTATTGGCGCAGCCGTTAATGCGGCCAGTTATACACCTTCTCTCGCCAGCCCCGATCCAACGAAAATGGAATTGGATCTTGTTATAGAGATGTACCATAACCTTGGCAGTCCTCAAGGTCAGTTAAGGGTTACTTTGGACAACCTGCTGAATTTGCCTACGCCTCGTGTTAATCCTATGTTGCCGCTGTCGCCTACGAATCCTTCAGACCCCAAGGGTACGGATGCTGAGTTTGCCAATATTGTTCCTTTTGCAAAAGTGGAAGTAAGGGATTCGCTCAATGCGGATGACATTAACGGCAGTTCATACGCTTCGTTTTTGAATGATGGTTCAGGCCAGCCTTCAGCCCCCCGCAGAGGCCAGATTATACTGAACAAATTATTACCGGGCATGATTTTTGACAGTATTGAGATTAATTCAAATTTATATAATAAGCGCACGGGAACAAGCGGCCCTAAAACAGATTTGGGCGTTTCCAAAAGAATACTTGCCAGAAACTTTTTCGGCAAAGCGTTTACGTTCTTGGATTACCGCCTGATTTATGACGGTATTAAATTTACGCTGCAATTTATACCATATAGGGGCTATCCGGGTGTGTATAAAGTAATTACAAACAATAACCCAAGCCATGAAAATAATTCTAACGGCACAGGTTTCGTATCGGTAGACTTGACCAGCTTGCTGGCCCAAAATTATCGGGTGGAGTTTGCGCCGGAGTCTATGTCAACAGGCAGCGCGGCAGGGGTTGTTATATACTCCGAGAAAGTTATATATGATCCGGGGCAGGCTCCCGTAGATTTGGGGCCGGGACAAAAGCTTAGAATAGAAGATTATCAACTGAAGCCTAAGGCGACTTATGTTCCGCCGGATTCCTTCGGCAATACCGGCCTTTTGGATTTGGAAATCAGTTGGCAAATAGGCCTTAGAAACGCCATAGAAAGCATGTATTCAAAGGTGACACCGGTAGGCGACCCTCTTGTTTTGAAATATTCTCTGCAAAAATCTTTGACAGGGGACAAAGGAGATACTGCGAAGTTTGCCTTTGTGTATTTTGAAATAAATAAAATTGCAATACCGGGTACAAGCCCTGTTCAATATGCTTATGAATATAATTATCAGATTTTTGATACCACGCTGGATGAAAGCGTTTTCACAACACCTGCTTTTGATCCAAGCATTTGGACATCATCGCTGATTAATACGGGAAGCGGATATTTGGACAATGAGGATGCCATGTACAGGGCGAAGATTAAATTGGAAAATATCCCTGCAGAACGTGGCCCCAATGTTGTAAACAATGTTGAAGAAACTCTTTTCTATTATGAAAAGGTTTACTTCATATGTACGGAAACCTATCCGGAATCTGAAGTTGAGAAAAAATCAAATTTCGACAGCATAAGCTTAAGCACAATTAACCAAGGCCAAGTGCCTCCGGTTAGGAATTTGAAAAAAATAGATTATATTGAAGCCGACAAAGGGCTTGAAGAATTTAAAGTAAGTTGGAATGCATCGGCTGAGCAGCTTTATAATTATTTCCTCAAAACGCCGTATAAGTCGGAAGATGCCAATTTCAACTTCAACATGTTTATTTCTCAAGATGAGGAATTGATGAAAAAAATCGCCAAGCTTAGCAATGCCGATTTGCGTAGCTATTTAGAAGGCAACGCCATAAGCGGCTTAAGCGCGCCGGTAACCCATGTGTATAAGGATTACAGCGGAGTTACGGCCGGTGCGGTATCCGGCAGCGCAGGCTATTTGGATGATGCCGCCCACGGTGGGGATTATGCGTTTGAATTTCCTATTTCTCCTTACATAGATAATTTGAGAGATGATGAGGTTTTTGTACTTACAGACATGCGCGCCAACAGGCGGCTGATTGTTGACAGCTTAACAAGCAAAAGCGACACGGCTTGGGTTCTCGAAGTTAAGGGGCTGGATAAAAACCAAACCTACTATATTTATATTAATTTAGATGTAAGCCATATGAGAGAGGCCAATGACCCGGCCACGACGATTTCCAGCCTCGATAATTTAATCGACAGGCAAATATCCGCCCTTTCCGTGCTTTTGGGTATAACCACGAAAACGGAGCCTACGCCTCCCGACGGAACGGATAAGCGCCCTGCGGCGCCTGTTGTGGAAATTAAGGATGTAAGCCTTGACTCGGCAACTATACTTTGGAAACATGCCGATATAGCCACAGGCGGCGATCAAATTTATTACGAGCTTATTAAAACAAGAACGAACCCTATTGATCCGAAGTTTGTAGATACATATACGGAGGATATAGATGAGCTTTATGCCGCCATAAAAACGGCTATGCCCAATACGGACATAACCGTTCTGAAAACGCCGGCGAATGCCACGGGAAATCTTGCGCTTTTATTCGGCAAGGGCAATGTTTCGGATTACGAATTTGTTATGACAGATGTGGGAATTCAGATTAAGGATAAGGATTTGACTTCCAACGAAATCTACTATTATTATGTAAGAACAGTTAGAGTTACAAGCACAGGCAAGAAAATGGTATCTATATTTAATTACAATACATGCACCACCAAGCCGGTTTCGGCACCTATAAACCTTGTTGTAAAAGGCAAGGGCGAAGCGGAGTTTGACCCGTTCCATGAATTTGTCATTAACTTTGATGCACCGCTGACAAATCTCAATATGCTGGGTACGGATTATAATATTGAGCTGGCTTTGAAGGTGGATGATGCGGAGTTTTCGGCACCGGTTGTAATAGATGCCGCGGCGCTTAAGGCCGCCAACCCTAAGGCTTCAACATTGGAAGGATATTTCAACTTCACATATAAGGTGATGGGGCTTGAAGCAGGCACAATGTACACCGTAAGGGTACGCCTTGTAAATATTAAAACCAAGGACACATCATCATGGTCTAATACGGTTGTAACCCGTACGGATATGGATCAGGAGGCTTATAATGATAACCATATGGCCGATTTGTGGAAGGATCGTTACAAGGAAATATTAAATGTATTAGTGAAGGACGAATATTGGATTATTCAAGATACCAAAGGCGGATTTCAAGCAGTTTACAGGCCTACAATGTTCGGCAGCGTTATATCAAGCGGGGTAGACAGCAGGATAATTCTGCCTACAGGCAGCGCGGAAGCGGAGAAGCTTACATATTTCATACCGGCATCCGCTCTGATTTCTGCCAATGAGGCGTCCAAGGGCTTCGTATCCAGCTATAAAAATGTAGAAATAATAATATCGCCAAATGCGGTGAATACACAAACCAATGATACGGTTATTGAAATGGTAAACCGTATTGAGAAAAAGCAGATTTCGGATTATTACCTTAAGGTTGTTATTGAATATAAGCCATACGGCCAAAATGTGTTAAATAACCCGCCGCTTTCGGAAAATATTTTAGTTTCTTACGAGTTGATTGGCGTAAATGAGAAAATAACGGCATATGACAACCGCGTTTTAGCCGAATATCTGAAGCTTATTGAGGAAGAAATTTCCGGAACGGATGTAGGCGAGCGCCTTCTTGACATGGTTAAGGACGAAACTCAGGCGGAAGAATTTATTACATATATAAATAATATGTCAAGAGTGTTTAAGAACAGGCTTATTGCTTATTCAAGCGCGGAGCATAGGAAAGGCCTTAAGGGCTCCATAGCCATAAAAGCGTTGGATGCGCCTATGATTCTTTCGCTTAAAGATGCGGATATTACCACAAATGCCACAGGCTATAAATGGGAAGCCCAATGGGTGGCACAAGATACATTTGCCATAGGCAGCGGAAAAGGCTTCTACGCTTCCGCTCCGGGCTCATATATATTCGCCGGCGTTAAAATTAATATGCCGGGTGCTGAATTTATGCCGGGAGCACAAACCGCGTACACAATAATTTCCAAATATGGTTTGACGGACTTTTTAGGCCACGAGGGCAATATTAATCTTGACGGGTTGGTTAGCCGCGATATGGTTTTAAGCTGTGCCGCGAGAATGATGGGCGCTCAAAGAGGTGCGAATCCTGTGGAATTCTTAAAGCTTAAGGGCTATACGGTTTCCGGAGCGGGGACTCAATCCGCCGCAACCTTGCAGGAAAGCATTTATATAACCATGACGGTTTACGAGTCTAAAACTAAAACAAAAGTTGCAACCATGCAGGTTAAAAACTTCAACTCCTTAAACGGAATTACAGGCATTAACGATAAGTATAAGCAATATATCCGAGTGGCACATGAGCTTGGCATATATGATGTGACTAATATGATACCTCGCTCAACAATTAATGTAAGGCAACTGCTGGATATGCTTACCGCTTTGGACAAGCGGGCCAATTTGTAGCATTAGTCAAACATGACGGAGGATTTTTGTATGAATAAATTATTGAAAAAATCTATACACCTGATGATTGCACTGATTGCTGCTATGGGCATTGTTATAGCCATGCCTGCGACGGAAGTTTTTGCGGCGATTCAGATGGAGGTTAGCACCAGCACAACCAAGAGAAGTACATATGATTTTAAATTTACATTTGACGGGATTACGCCGCCTACTTCGGATTTATCCGTAAGAGAATATCGGATATATTACCGCAATGTGACGGACGGGCAATCCTACGATGATAGCCGTTTTATGAAGGTTACAAGCCCAGCGCCAGGCACAATTGTACATAACGCCGAATTGCAGGCGGAAGCCGGAAAGGTATATACCTTCCAAACTAAGGTTGTCTATACCGAGTCATATTTAGACAACGGCGTAACGAAAACCAGAGAAGTTATGGGCCCGGTAATAGCCGAATACTCTGCCTTGACCAATATAGGCGTTGAAGCAACAGGCGAAAACGGAAGCATGAAGGTAACATGGAACTATCCTTCCGTAGGAGGCAGCTCTCCGCTTTTTGACGGATATAATCTCTATTTTGCCAATATCGAAAACAGCACAACAACACCGTTAATATGGACTAAGGTGGAAAACAGGACTATTCCTGTGGGTGCGCTTAAATTCGAAAGCGGCAAGGCTTCGTATACGTTCAGCGACCCTCAGCTTCAAGTCGGTAGGGTTTATGCCGTAAAAGTCGAGCCTGTTATCGGCTTGTATGAGAGAACCGCTTTGCCCAGCGAGGTAAATATAGGCAGCTACGGCATCCATTATTTCCGCACGGATATTACTACGGAATACCTTACGGATAAAGCTTATATTAAGCCGAATTTGACACTTGAAGAAACCTCCTTGACTTCTATTGAATTAAATTGGGATACTTTGGTAAATAAGCCGCTGACCGGCAATATTTCAGCGATAGTTGTTTATTCGGTGGATGCAAACGGTATTTCAAGAGAGATAACAAGATTAATCGGTACGAACCCCGGAAGGAATACATCCGTTTCCATAGAGCGGCCGGCAAAGGCTACAAGCTATTATATTGAAGTTGTTTATAAGGATGTTCAATATTTGCCAATAAACGGCGTGCCTGTAGACAAATATGATGTAATGGCTCAGTCGGTTTTGGTTAAATATGATCCCGGCGCAAAAGAGTTCGATCCTTACAGGCCTGATATTTATGAACTAAAGGACAACGGCGCAGTGCCTTTTGATCTTTCGGTTACATGGAAGGCTTTTTACAGAGATGCCATGAGCGAAATAGAAAAGGACAATGTTGACGCTAATGGCAGGTTTTTGGATAAAGATGTAATTTATGAAATATCCATAACGGATGACCCGGCTAACTTTGCTTATTTTACAGATTCTCAAAGCTATATTTTAAACGGCAGCAGCATGGCCGTGGATTATATAAATGCCGTTCCTTATTATAGGGATACATTTAATACCTATTATCAAAGGAATATAGCGGGAAATCTGGAAGAAAAAGCGTTTGAGCAAAACAAGATTTATTATGTAAGAATCAGAGCAACCCGCAGCGCTACAAATGAAACCTCGCAGGATGCTATTGATGCGCATTATATAATGCCTATAAACCGCATTCCCGTTGAGCCTAATATAATTGCCAAGCCTCCGCTTCGCATTAAAACCATAAATGGCATTGAGGTGGTTGATGATTCTTCAATCACCGTTGAATGGGATGAACAGTGGATAGAAATATATGACCCTGTGGATAAGGTTTGGCATTCAAAGGCGGCATTATCCGGGGCGACCCTTTCTTACGGGGATGATGTTAAGGATGCAAATAATATGCTTGTAAATTACAAGTCATTTTCTTCCGACGGGAAAATTAATAAGCTTGCTACAATGGCTAAAATAAAAGAAGCTTTAAGCTCCCTCGCTCCGCAATACAGAGTTTTGCGTATGGTTGATATCAGCGGCGCCGATTACAGAATCCATGTGGCGCAATATGATAAAATAGGCGAATTCGGCTATGATGATTATTTTGATGAAATTTTAAGAGAAACCACAACAATGAAATGGGAAGATATTCAGCCGGGCAGCACAGGCAACGGAACCCGTGAGTATAAGGTTACGGCAGGGCATAACCCCGCTGAGAGCCCACTTTCGGAAGGCATGCCTTATGTAATTTTTGTTCGCCCTTATTTCGCCACGGAGCAAGGCGATAAGCTGGCTTACTATCCTTCTTATGTAACATCTACAACTTTGATTAATCGCGGCGATATGGATATTACCCCTACGGTGCCTGTTCTTGAGGCTGTTCCTCCGGCAACGGATACAAGTTTGACGGTGCGCTGGCGCTATGCAAGCACATTGGCTTATGAGCTTAGAGTTGACGAGGCGCTCAAAAACTATCCCGACGGCGGCAGAGTTATAGATAACGAAGAAATATTGGCAAACGGTAAAACGAAAAATGATGAGGCAACGGGAGAGCTCTATATGTACTATACAATAGAGAATCTTTTCCCCGAAACCATGTATTATATTTGGATACGCTCGTCGGTTGAAAATGAGGCGGGAACAGTTGTTTCAAATTGGTCAAACGCCCTTGAAATGAAAACGGCGGAGCTGAGCGCGCCGCCTCCGCCAAACG
>JGI994J12354_10001820_pt1 | contig 21356 bp, 16 predicted proteins | sample IntmicLarv3ML3BL_FD_12354 | JGI IMG/M metagenome (IMG submission 12354) | reverse complement strand
CTGTGCGCCGACGATTGTCGCCGCAGCCATGGTCGGGTCGCGCATAACAGCTGTGCGCTGAAGCTGCTTAATCATGTCCTCGTCTTCCTTGGGCGCGGTTATTGAGTTGATGGCAACATTTACTTCGCCAAGGCCACGGAAGTCGGTCCACTTTGCGTTCAGGATTTCATTCATCGCGTCCGAAAGTTCCATAGTATGTCCTGGAACTGCGCTGTAACGAATCCCCATCTCGGAAATTTTTGCAAAAGCCGGCTGTAGCGCATTCAAAAATTCCGCCTTGAGTTGATTATCAATTTCACTGCGGCTGTACTCGGATTCGACATTGCCACAGACGTTTGTGTAGAAAAGTAGCGGGTTTACAATTTTGTAGGAGAACACGCCGTTGCAGCGAACGGAAATATCGACGTCGAGGCCAATATTTCGGTCAACAACGCGGAACGGAACCGGGTTTTGCGTACCGAATTTATTGTCGATAAGCTCCTTAGTGTTGAAGTAGTAGACGCGCTGATCCTTGCCTGTGTCGCCGCCATATGTAAAACGCTTGCCGATGGTTTTGAAAGTTTCAATTATGCTTGTGCCCAGTTTACCCGAGAATATGCTCGGTTCGGTGGAGCTGTCAAATGTAAACTCGCCCGGCTCGGCGCATACCTCGACGATTTTTCCCTGCTCGACAATTATCATGCACTGTCCGTCGGCGACGGCTATTCCGCTGCCGTTCGAGATAATGTTGTCGCTGCCCTTTGTGTTGGAAGAACGCCCGGATATGCGTTTTTCTCCCTTTGTAACCATGATGTCCTTGTCGATAGCTTCGCAGTAGAAAAATTCCTTCCACTGATCGGCAAGAGTTCCTCCGAGAGCGCCAAGTCCCGCTTTAATAAGTCCCATGTGAAAGCTCCTCTCAAATCAAGTAATTTTGTAGGATGTACGGCGGTTGTACAAGATGCAATATGTACTCAAACGCCAGATAGTAAATATTATACGCTTATATAATACTACACTATTTCACCGTCCGCACTACCCGCTACGGGTAGTTTTTTTGCTGTTCTTCAAAACACGCCACATTTCAAGTATATAGGATTTGCCATATTCCGTCAAGCAAATAAATAAACCCGCCTAGAGCGAAAGCAGCTTTGCAACCATATATTCCATTCCCGCATCGTAAAAGATGAAATCGTCGATTGCCCCGCTCCGTTTTGCCGAAACCGCCTGCTCAATTCCGGCGGCACCGCTTTCAGGACAGAGAAGCATAAGCCCGCACTCCGGCGCACGTTCACGAATCAATCCGCACAATACGAGGCAGTATTCTACATTATACTGCCCGTCCTCCGCCGCCTCGATAACTGCTGCGGACGCAGCGGAACTTACAATTTCGCCACAGGCAAGCGCGTAGTCTGTCTGTAAAATAAGCTTTACCTCGGGCTCTGCTTGCATTTTCAGCATAAGCCCCTGCGCCATGGATTTCCGCTTCATGACAAGAATTATACTCCTCATTATTTAAATCCTCCTCTGTACGCCATTCGGGTTTTCTATGTCTTATCCGCGTTAACGGCAATCTCAATACAGCGGGTTTATCCAGCCGTTGCTTATCATATAAAACGCCAAATCCACAGCTTTTGCAAAGCCGGTTTTCGCGAGCATATTCGCCTTGTGGTATTTGACCGTGTTCTCACTGATTACAAGCTCATCGGCGATTTCCTTGTTCGTCATGTGCTTACAAAGCAGGCGCAGAACCTCCATTTCACGGACGGTCAACGGCACCTCCCCTGTCGGCATAGGTATCTGCTTTGGCTCGGGAAAGTAGTACTCGCCCGCCAAAACCCCCTTTGCTACGGTCACGAAATACTCAAGGCTGCGGCTTTTGTAGACAAACGCGTCCGCACCCGCTTCTTTCGCGCGCGGGACGTAGGATATTTCGTCAAACGCTGTCATAATGATGATTTTCATTTCCGGAAACCGCGAACGCAGAAGCTTCGCCGCCGTTAGCCCGGAAGCACCACCCTCGGTGCAAATGTCCATCATCACCAGATCCGGTCGGAGCTTTTCACAGTACGCTTCAGCAAAAACAGCGCTCGGAATATCCCCGACAATTTGAAAATCCTTGACGGCAGAGAACACCGCTATCAAGGTTTCGCGCATTGATTCGTGGTCGTCAACAATCAACATTTTTGTCATATGTTCTCATCCTTTCAAGCTTCCTCCTCCGTCGCTGTCGCCATAATAACAAATGTCGGGCCGAACCGCCAGACGAGAGTTCCTCCGACGCCCGCAATCCTGCGCCGCATACCGTCTATCCCGCTCCCCTCAACAACATCTCCACGCGGCGGAATTCCGTTGTTTGTGATTTCAAGGCGATATTCCACGTCCGTTTTTTCGCAGGCAATATCAATTTCAGTCGAGAATCCGTGCCGCACCGCGTTTGTTGCGCCTTCGGTAATAATGTCTGTGAAAATTTCTGCAAGCTCCGGGTTTTTCGGAAGCTCTCCCTGGAAATTTACTCTGACCCCGATTCCCGCATACATTTCGACCATGATTTCGATATCGCGCCAGGCACTACGCTCCGAGTTTGTCTCTCTCAAATCCGTGAACAGTCCGTCAGCCATTGCGCGGAGAAGCACACCGTCGGGCCGCTCCTTTTCCTGCAATGTGCGAATAAGGATTGCAATCCTCTGTCCCATTATATCATGGACGCGCCGTTTTGCGCGCAGAGTTTCCTCCTCTCGATAAATTGTTTTCAGGTTCGCAATCGTCTCTTTCAGTTCGGAGCGTCGGATGTCGAGCTCATCGTTCTGTTCCCTGAGCCGGATAGTCGCGTCCCAGCGCTCAGTTACGTCGGCGGCAGAAACCTGATAGTAGCGCTTCCTATCGATTTGAATAGTCTTTTCCGAAAACATCCACACGGATTTGTTAGGCAGCCGGTACACCATGCGCCCGTCAAGCTCAACCCTTTTACAGTCGTCGCGAAGTTTCCCGTCTGTAAGCTTTTCGTAAAAAAGCCGTCCGTTTTTCCAAATTTCGTCCGTTAGAAACACCATAAGCGACTGCATCCGCCGGTTTACAAGTACAATGTACCCGTCGCTTTCGCAGAACAGAAGTCCCGTGTGCAGCGCGTCCATAGCCTCCTTTATCGAAAGCTCGGATATGCTTGTTTTGATTTCATGGTAACGTATGACACATACGCGTATGCTGCGAATAATCCAAAACCCCAGCGCACTTCCATACAACGCTGGAAATCCCAGAAATTTTTCAAAAATCGACAGTGTCAGCGTCGCCGCCGCGATGATAGCGACTGTCTCAATCCTGCGCCGAAAGATACAGACTGCGCCTGCGGAAACGGCTATACCGACAAACACCGCAAGCCTGAGTAAAATATTGTCCGCCCCGATTATCAAATCGTCACGCGCACTATTGACCATATGCGCCATCATCATCGAAAGCAGCAACATGTGCAGAAGAATCAGCGTTTCCATCACACTTTCAAGTCCCGCAATCCAGCTTGCTCTCCGCCGAAACAGGTTGAAAACCAGCGCGACCATCTGCAATATGACGCCGCCCGCGCTTATCATCGAAATTAATACGCAAACCGGCTGCGGCAGTCTGTAAAAGTACAGCATTTCCCCGACACCTTTCTTTATAAATTACCCACTTACGCAATATCCCCCGTAACCTGCATCAAATGAAAGTGTCACGCTCTCCGCATCATCCAAATCCCGAAACTGAATGTTTCCTCCTGCCGCCGCAATGTTCTCACAAAGCGGCTGTTCCAGCTCAAAGCGCGTCTCGCACTCAGGAAACATAATTTTCAGTTCCGACATAGCTTCTCCGAAAAATAATTGCACGAGCATCACTTTACCCCCTCGCAGTACCGCCCACTCTGCAATCGCATACAGAAAATCGTAAAACAGTACCGCCTGCGCCGAGGGCACACTACCGTTTTTACCGCAGGTCACAAGCATCTTCACACCAGCCAAATCCGCATACTCGCCTAGTTCATCGAGGTACACCGAAAGCTCGGATATCTGGATTTCCACAGCCTCACGTTCGCGGAAAAACAGGTTGCACCGCCGCTTTATGTAGCAGAGAAGCAGCGTCAACTCCGCAGCCCGCCGCCGGTAGGCGTCTTCTTCGCTTGGCAGATTTTCTATTAACTCCAAAAGACGACTGCTCTTTTTTTCAATCTCCGCCTCAAGCTCGGCAAAGAGCGCAGTCCTCGCCTCCGCCGAGGCGAGACGGCTTTTTATCCTCTCCTCCTCCGTAAGAATTGCGTTTGCCGCCGTAAGTTCCGCGACAGACTCAAGGGTTTCGCGGCGCAGACGGTTTATGCTCGAAATGTCCTCCTGCCAAACGACTCTGCCGCCCGTAATTTTGTCGGTATATACATGATAGTCCTCGCCGCTGTCACCGGAAAAGGCTGAGGCGAGCACCGTCTCGTTATTTGCGCCGACTATCTGGATTTTCAGCGGCGAATTTTCGAAAATACGCTTGTATTTTGTGTTGACTGGAATGAGCTTCGATCGGATGCACGCCTCAATAAAAAGCACGACAAACACGCCGACAACTATTGTCAAATCAGTCTCCCACGCAAGCGGCACACGCAGAACATACCCGACACAGTATAAAACAAGCAGCCCGTAGAATAGTACTGGGAACAGAAACGCGGCGCGGCGCGGACTTTTCCAGCTTTTTTGCATGAACAGGATCTGCGCTGCTAACGCCTCTATCAAAATGAAGCCTATGCATAGGTAGTACACAGGCCCATAGACATAGTTCACGTTGTAGTTAGGGTCGTCAGGACTAAAAACAAACGCAAGGTGATGAAAATTGTTGGTAACTACGAGCAAAAACAGTAACCCGCTTATTCCCGCACATACAAGCCACCAGCGCGGAGGATATATCACACCTGCCGGCTGGTCAGTCGCCCACGACATCCAAAGCACCGAAAGCCCTATGCCGAGTTGGAACAGGTAGTATCCGTACCAGCAGTACTGACTGAGCGTTCCAAGTGGTATTTGGTATTTTGTCATCCGCAGAAAAACCCAGCCGATTATCATCACCGCCGAAGTGAGCGCGGCCCTTTTGACCCCTTTTTGCATGATCCTGCGCACGACATAGCCTGTCCACGCGATGACAAGTATAATGAACGTCAACGCGAAAAGCTGGTGCTCACGCCCATCGTCGGAGCTGTATATGTAGGACTTGATTTGCAAAACATCGCGCTTGAAAACATACACTACATCCTCACTCACCCGCCCGAGTCTCTCTAAATCGGGCGGCGAAACTGCGACGGCGTAGCTCTCCGGCGCTGGGTAAATCCCTGTGTCACATCTTCCATCGGCGAGGCGATACCCTGCGGACACTAACATTTTATCCGCTTCGGCTGCCAGCTTTATACTTTTCGCGGACAGGAAGCCTTTTTCGTATGTGAGCGTACCCTCCTTCGGAACTATAATTTCAAGTGAGCGCCCTTGCTTTACCAGCGCCGCTGCCTGATAGTCGAGGCAAATTAAAACGGGTGCGTCGTACCTGTTCAGCTCCAGCCTCCCCTCCGCGTGGAGCTTGGAGAGCAACGCCGCCGCTGCGTCCAGCGTATAATTTTCACCCTCAAGCCCATAGCTCATCGCCGCCATCAAAAGGCGGATTTCGGGAACCTTGTCGCTGAATCCCACCTGCACATTTGAATTAAGCAAATCGCTCCAGCCGTAAATTCCCGCGTCTGTCCGCTCGCGGTCGATTGCTATTACCGCTGTCGCCCGATACTGCGGGTACCAATATCCCGCAACACCGAGCTCCAGCGCCGGAACCGCCAGAAGGTCGTAGGCTTCCGCAACCATACCTGATTTCACAGCGGATAGCTCGCTTTTATATTCGTTTTGAACCGTGTACCCCAGAACTATTCCGCCGATTACCTCGCTCCTGCACCACGATTCCTCGTCGCAGACCACGACATTTTCCGCCTGCTCCGCACAGCTCGACAATATAAGCATTAGTACGAGAATTACTACCGCAAGTTTGCAATATTTCATAAACAGCACCTTTTCACTGCTATTTCCTAATTTACGAACTTTTTTCATATATAATAATATCAGGTATAAGATTCCTCCACATGGGCTTTTTTCCCCATTTGCGGTTTTCCTACAACAAAAAGCAGCCTCCCGCAAGGAAAGGCTGCTTAAAAATTTAGTAGTTCGGGTTGATCCAGCCGTTCGAGATGACGTAGATAATCAGCTCGACCGAAGACGAAAACCCCGTTTTTGCTAGCATATTTTCAATATGCCGCTTGACTGTTTTCTCGCTTATGCACAACTCCTCGGCAACCTCTACGCGGCTTTTGTGCGCACACAGTAGGCGCAGAAGCTCCATTTCCCGCTCACTTAGCGGCGTCTCCCCCTGCGGCAGCGGTATGCTTTTTGGCTCAGGGAAGTATTTTCCCCCCTGCAATACCTTAGTGGCTATGTCGAGAAAAAACTCGGTACTCTTGCTTTTGAAAATAAATGCGTCAGCCCCAAGCTCCTTTGCACGCGGAACATATGAAATTTCGTCAAAGCCCGACATCAGGATAATTTTCAACGCAGGAAAGCGTTCACGTAGCCGCGCAAGCGCGTCAAGCCCCGACGATCCGCCCTCTGTGCAGACGTCCATCAAAACAAGGTCGGGATTGCACACGGTGCAAGCTTCCACGGCAAGAGTCGCCGAGGAGAGCTCGTCCGTAACTATAAACCCATTCGGTGGGGAAAACACTTTGCGAAACGAGTCGCGCACAACGTTATGGTCATCTATAAGCAGTACCCTCACAAGTTCACTCATACCGGATTTCCCTCCTTTTCATCTGTTTTCCTTATGCTTGCCGTAAGCCTCAAGTGTTCCGCCGCCTCAATTTCCAGCGTACCCGCGAGCTTAGCTAGCCTACGGCGGATTTCGATGATTCCGCCGCGCTCTACAATTCCTCCCGCAGGCACAAATCCGTTGTCCGAAAGAGACACAACCAATTTTTCCGTTGTATCTTCGCAAAGTATGCTGATTTTTGTTGCAAAGCCGTGGCGCACGGCATTTGTGACTCCCTCGCGTACAAAGTCGCCAAAAAACGCGGCGTACTTCGCCTCGTGCGGTGGCGCGCCGTTTATATCCACGGTTACACCGAGAACCGCAAAATCGCGACACAGCGCCTCCGTCATGTTCGGTGCAGTATCAGTTTCCGCTTCCGCCCTGACATCTTCAAGCAAATTATCGGCAAAGGACTCGAGCGCCGAAGCCTCAAGTTCCTCCTCCGCGCGCAAAACACGTATTAGCATAGCAAGCCGCTGCGCCATTATGTCATGAACCTTGCTCCTTACGCTAAGGAGTTCCTCACTGCGGCGTATCTCCTCGAGATTTAATAGTGTGTTTTCCAGCTCCTTACCGCGTCGCACAAGCAGTTCCTCCTGTTCGCGTAAAGCCTCCGTGAGGCTCCACTGCTCGGTTACGTCGGCGGCAGAGAGCTGAAAATACTTTGGAACCCCCGAAAGCGCGTGCTCGCTGAACATCCACGCTGTGCCGTCTGTAAGCCGGTAGACCAGATGTCCGCTCAGCGTGATGGACTCCGTCGGGATCAGAGTTTCACCGCGCACAAGAATATCGCGAAAATTTTTTCCGTTGCGCTGAACCTTGCCGGTCAAGGCTATCATCAGCTGCTGCATACGGCGGTTCATTAGATATATCGTTCCCTCCGTGCCGCTGAAAAGCAGGCCCGTGTGTAGCGCGTCAATCGCGCGCTTGACCGAAAGCCCGGAAATCTGACCTCTAATTTCTCTGCGGCGCGATATGTAAATATATGCCGCACGGATAATCCAGAAAGTCAGCACCGCCGTGAAAATCCACGGAAACGCACTGTACGCAAGTTTTTCGATAAATGGCAAAGTCACCGCCGCAGGCAGAATACACACAATTTTCCATATACTCTTGCTCATCAGCGCCGCAGAAGCGGACACTACCACAATCGCTGCAAATATGCAGAACCGTGCAAAATCATACATACCCAGCGCAGCGAACCCGCCCATGATATTTGTCGTAACCTGAGACAGCATGAGCGAAAGCGAAAAAACCTGAATAAGAATCAACACTTCCAGCAAGTTTTCAAGCAGCAGGGCACGGCTCGTTTTTATCCTTGAGAAGCCGCCGACCGCCACCACGGCTTGAAAAGTTACGCCTAGCGCGGATAGCATAAGCACTGCAATCGTCACCGCCGTGGGTAAGATGTAAAATTCAAGCATACCCGCCACCCCCTTCGGAAAAGGTGAGTTGAATCCCTGTTGCGTGCTCCAAATCCTTGACAGCAATCGCTCCGTCGGCGGCAATTATTTCGTTTGCAAGACTGCCCTGAGGCGCAAAATCCATCATCTCACCTGAGGGCATTAACTTAATCGCGTGTTCATCCGTGATTTGAACGAGTATAACTGAGTCGCCGCTTTCAAGCATACGCTCAAGCACCGAGTAGAACAGATCGTACATAATTGTGGCACGGCGCAACGCAACCGAACCCACAATTTTGCAAGTTATGAGGCATTTTATTCCCGAAAGCTGTGCAAACTCCGCAAGTTCGTCCATGTAGACAGCAAACTCAGCCTCAGCGATTTCTGATTCGCCGCGCTCAAGGAAAAACAGGTTGCACCGCCGCTTGATGTAACAGACGAGCATGGCGACGCGCGCCATGTAGCTTTTGCGTTTTTCCTCGTCTTCAGGAATATTGTGCAGAAGCGCGGACAGTTGCTCAGATTTTTCGCGGATTTCCTCCTCAAGCTCGCTGAAAAGCGCCTCCCTCGCCTGAGACGATGCGAGGCTGCCGCGAATTTCCTCCTCACCAGCAAGAATCTCGTTGGCCGCAGCGAGTCTCTCCATTGAGGCCTGAGTTTCCCTGTGCAGTCGGTTTATGGCGCTGACGTCCTCTTGCCAGGCCACAAACCCGCCCGGAATCCTGTCAGCATACAGAAGCGTATCCTCTCCGTATGGTATCACTCCGCCCTCGTTACTTGCAAAATCCTTCAGTGTTTCGACATTTACAGGTTCTGTTGCAGAAGACACGAGCACCAGATTGCCGAACGCATCGGTAATCTGCATTTTCTGCGGAGATCGCTTGAAAAACTGCCGATATTTCGTATTCACCGGGACAAGTCCGCTCTGTATACATGTCTCAATGAACAGCAGCGTAAATACTCCCGCCATGATTGTTATGTCGCTTTCCCACACAATCGGCACCTGCAAAATGTATCCCACACAGTAAGCAATCAAAAAGGCGTAGAGCAGTGCCGGAAAAATAAATGCGAGATGGCGTGGATTTTTCCAGCTTTTTCGCACCATGATAATCTGCGAGAGAAGTCCTACGGCAAAAATATCGGCAAGAACGAGATAATACCCCACACCATAACCATAATTTCTGTTCCAGACGCTATCAGAGATATTTATTTCGAAAACGAGTCGATGCAGGTCATTTGTGAATACCAAAAGAAGTAAAATCCCACTCAGCCCTGCGAAAATAAACCAAAAACGTGGCGGCTTCACGACATCTTCGGGCTTGTCGATTACCCATGCGAGCCACAGCAGCACGAGCGGAATTCCGATTTGGAAGATATAAAAGCCGTACCACAAATAACGGGTGAGCATATTTTCATACGGCAGCTGATATTTGAACATACGCAATAGTACCCAGCTCACAAGCAGCGCACAGCATATCAACGCGGAACGCCGAACCCCCTTTTGCATGGCACGGCGGACTATGATGCTTGTCCACGCTATTGCGAGAACTATATAAATCAGGGCAAAGAGCTGATGTTCATACCCGTCCGCTGATGTAAACAGCCGCACATGGTAAACCTCGCGGCGCATTTCCCGCGAAACGACTTGTAAAACCTCAGTCAGGTGACTGTAGTCTGTCAGAGTGACAGCACGCGCATACTCCTCCGCTGCGGGGTAAATTTTCGTGTCACATTCGCCGTTTGGCAGGCGAAAACCCGCAGCAACAAGCGCAGCGTCCGACGACAAAATACTAAATTCCTCAGAGGATAGCAACCCCTTGTCAAAGGCAAGCGTACCCTCGGCGGGAATGATTATCTCAATGTTCCGTCCTTCCGCCGCCATAGCCGCAGCCTGATGGTCAAAGCAGATTATAATTTCCGCGCCGTAGTCCTCCTCACGCAGATCCCCTACCTCGTGGATTTCACGAAGCAGGCGCGATGTGCTGTCAAATGTGAAGTTTTCGCCCTCAAGCCCGTATGAAATTGCCGAGAGCAACAGTCCCCTGAGCGGCACTCCTTCCGCCAAGCTAACAATTTCTCCAACCCCGACGAGGTCACGCCAGCCTGAAATTTTCACATCTGTGCGATCTCTATCAATCGCAATAACCGCCGTCGCCCTGTATTGCGGATACCAAAAAAGCCCCAAATCCAAAACCGGCAGCGCCTGTACGTCATAGGCCTCCACCGTTGCTCCGGCGGCGACCTCATTAAACGCTACGTATGGTTCAGACTTCACCATGTATGCCGATAGCGCCGCCTCAACCACCTCGCTATATTCGCAGTATGGCGCCTCCTCACAGAACACCGCATCCACAGGCTGAGCGGCGCAGGAGGACAGCGCTAAAAAAACAGCGAACATAAGCGCGATGATTCCGCCTGTTTTTTTCATATACACCTCTCCTCTCCTGCTCAATAACCCGGGTTTGTCGAAAATCCGCGAAAAGCCTACTACCCGAAATTGTATCATAGCGGCTCTGTGTTGGCAATATCCTCATTTTTCGTTTTGAAAAAGAAATTTCCCTGAGACTACCCGCTGCGGGTAGTGCGTCCGAGAAGAAAGCCTGATATAATACTTTTATCGTTCTACCCCTTGGCTTATTCCACGTTTTCAAAATAACCAAATTATTGCCCATGTACCAAAATCACGAGGAGGATTTTTTATGGATTTATTCGGCAAAACAAAGGACAGCGGCGGCGGAAACCGCGCCGTGCCTGTCGTTTTTTCCTCCACGCCGGAGACGTATGAAAGGTTTACTGCATTGCCTCAGGCGGCAATGCAAACCCCCTTTGACACGGCTGCTATGTTCGTCATGGCAATGTGCGTCTATCCGTTCGACTCTGCCGAGGCCGTCAAAATGGTAAACTTCCTGAAAGGGCCTCAGCCGCTCAGCGCATATGACATTCAGTTCCTCGCCGATCGTATGCGCGGAAAGGACTATTTGCCGCGCTCGTTTTTCGTTGGCGCGACGCCCTCCAACAATTACCTCCCCTCCTCACCATACACGGTCGTCGTGAGCGAAAATCCGTACAGCTACGGTGAGCAGGGCTACGCAAAGCTTGTAATACAGTCCGGCGGCGCCGATAGTCCGCGCCCGATTCAGCTGCGTCAGGCAAAGGACGGCAAGTGGTATCTGTGGGAGCAGTTCCTACTTTCTGACATTCGTCCGCCGGAGGACTCAAATCCTTGGGCATAATGAGTTTTTCGCTTAAAAATAGCTATGGAATCTTTGATTCCATAGCTATTTTACTTACTCTCAATGTTCGTGGTCGTGCCCGGTGCCGCCGTAGGCATGGTAGACTTCGTGGACGTCAATTTCGCTGTAGAGCGGCTGCTTTTCGATGTTAAGCTCAGCCGTCCACTGCGCGAGCTGTTTTTCAAACAGCGAAAAAGCGTAGCCCTCAAGCAAGTCAGGTTTTTGTACCTCAAAGAAATCCATGTCGAGTTCGAGCCGCTTGACTATGCAGTACGCGTCCTCAACCGTGAAAATTTCGCTGATTTCGCCGGGTTTCATCTCCAAAACCTTTGCGACGTATTCCGTCGGCATTTCGTCGAAGGTGAAGCTGATTTTTGTGTCCTCGCCCCAGTCCTCCTCGCCGTATTCTAGCATAATCTCGGCGAAGTTTCCGCCGCCTGTGACAAGCGCGTGCGCCTGTTCCATCCTCGTCCACGCCGCGTCGATTTCAGCTTCGGACAGGCTGTAGCCCTCCTCGTCGAACAGCATGACGACAATATGCTGCGTGGTCATGTAGTTTGTCTCGTAATATTCGCGAAGCTCCGCGTCCCCGACGGCGTAAATGCCCTCTCCGGCTATGTAAAGTGCCTCAAAAAGCTTGTAATAAAGCTCCGGAACAGTGTAAAAATACTCATATATTTCGCGGGAGATTCCCTCCAGCGCAAGCTGCGCGTCAAACGCCTCCTCGCCGCCCATATCCTCAATTTGCGCCGCTAAATCCTGCGCCAGAACCGCAAGCTCCTCTGCGCCGAGCTCAACGCCCATCAGCTTTGCACCGTACTCCACCGCGCGGAACAGCGTCACGCTCGCGAGCGCCTGCTCAAGGAAAAATTCGCTCGCGCTCACTCCGTCAATATCGCCGTTCCAGTCTATTGACGCGCCGTTGTAGTACTCATAGGCGCTTAATGTGGCGGAAAGCTGGTAGTAAAACTCCTCCGAGCTCACCGGAACGCCGTCTATCATCACGACAGCACCGCTTTTCAAATCGCCTTTCGAGTCGAGCGGAATCGCGGCGCTCGTCAAGGGGTCATCGTTTTTGCTAATCTTTTTTCCCTCCGGCTGGCAGGCAAAAAGCGCAAGAATTAACGTAAAACATAATAAAATAGCTGCTGCTCTTTTCAAACTGTACCTCCATACTATACCTGTATTTATATTTTTAAACTGCGATTATTGTAACACATCTGCACGCCGGATGTATATAGTTCACAAAAAGTTTACAGCCTAAACCCTCAACTCTTTCGCCTAAGCCGTAAAAAAAGGAACACAACAACCGGAATCCCCGCCGCAACAGCGATTATCGCGAACGTCAGCCTGTCGTCTGCCGCCGCAAGCTCGGTTTGGTTTTTAAATAACAGCAACCCCAAAAATCCTGCCAAAATACCCGTCGGAGCCGACAAAAACCGCGAATCCGCCGCAGAAAACAGCCTTCCGACTCCGCTTGTGATAAAAAGCAGATGAACCGTCGCGCTGAAAAATCCGAAAACCGTCAGCGGGAACAAAAGCAAAATTTCGAGCCTGTCCAGAAACCCTCCCGAATCAACCGCCCTCATTGCGTGGAACGTCGGAAAGTTGAAAAGCTCATACGCGTTCGCGCCGAGCAGCGCAACATCCCACATGAACACGAACGCGAGAATTGCGCCAGCGGTCAGAACCGCCGCTGCAACTATGCGGCCCTTTTTGATTTTCGGGCTTGTGCCAAACATGAAAACCGTTGTCGCAAGCGCCCCCGTCACAGCTGACGCGAGAAAGTCCAGCGTACCGAACACAAATTTTTCGGGCGGAGCTTTCACCGAAGCAATAACCGCACCCGGCTCAAACCCTCTCGCCGAAAACACAAACGTCAGCGAAAACATCAGAAGCGCGGCGGACAGGCTGATTTCAATCCATCGCGCAACCGTGCCTGTGCCCCCCCGCACCGAAAGAATCGCCGCAACGGAAAAAACGAGCGCGATTACAAACGGCGATGCCTTGTGCATGACGTTTCCCGAGGCAAACATACTGAAAAGCGAAATATCCCGCGCAACGGAGTAGAGCGAAAAACATACCATCGCAACAGTTGTGACAGCGCCGCCGACTTTACCGAGTCCTTTATAGACCACATCGAAAAAGCTTGCTCCGGGGTTATTTTTCGCAAGGCTCGCAACCGCAAGGAATAATGGCGGCGCCAAAATCGCGGCTAAAATCGCGCATATCCAGCCCGCGCTTCCCGCTGCTTCGCTCGCACCAAGTATCACAGTATTTCCGAGAAAAAACGCTAAAAACGCCAAAAACGCCTGCCGCTGAGTTATGTGCCTTATTTTCATAGTAAACCCCCAAGCTTTAGTCCCGCGGAAGTGGCTACACCCGCCGCAAGCGCAAGCCCCATCAGCGCAAAATACAGGATTTTATCACGGCGCAGCTGCTTTTTCAACACGCTTTTCAGGTCGAGGACAGTAAGCGCCGCAAAAACCAGCGCAACGCCAACCAAATTCGCTATCATCCGTATTTTTCCCCCGTTCCGACCTCAGGCGCGCTGCCCGTTAGCCCCGTGTCCGCCATTGTGAACTCTACGCTGACATGGATTTCCGCCGCTAAGAAAAAGTCGGTAAACGTATTTTCTCCCCAAAACTCGCCCAAATCCCTCATTACTGCCTCACGGAAGTCGGTAATGTCCGCTTTCAGCTCATTTTGAAGCCTTGCGAAAGTCGCGGAAATCCGTTGTTCCATTGCACTCTCCGCAACTTCAGTAAGACGCAGAAGCTCTTCCTGTGTCAGCTTTTCATCACTTTGCAGGTATGTCAGCGACAGGTTGGCGGAAATTTCGACTTTGAAAACCAGCCTATTTCCCACAAGGTTCGCCCTTGTTTGGGATTTAGCCGAAATTATATCCGCGCTGAACTCCCTGCTTCCGTCCGAAAAAACCTCGTTTCCGCCGCGATAGCGCCCGATTACGAGCATACAGTCGGTGATGTCCGCAACCGGCAAGACACCGAGCATGTGCTCCGTGTCGCTGCGTAAAACAACTCCGCCCGAAATGCGACACATCTGCCTGCCGCCGTCCTCGCAGACCTCAACCGCCGGTACGACAACCGCCGCGTCACCGCCGTTCATCAGGCTGTTTGTTATCAAAATCACAGTCGTGTCGGTGAAATCGTCGCAAAATTCGCTGTTCGCGATAATTTTTGCGAGTGTCGCACCAATCGTCCCATTCGCCTCCGCCTCGACTTCAAGGATTTCCTCCGCTGTCTCGTTTTCGCTTACGAGCAGCTTAATGACAAGCCGCGCCTCGTTGTCGCGCAGAACCCAGTCCAGAACCTCATGCAGTCGCCCGTTTGCGGCGGACTTTCCGAGCACCACAGCCTCGGTATGCCCCCAGTAGAGCGAAGCGCCCGCCTTGCGTTCAAGCTCCTTGCCGACCTCGGAAATCGTACGGCCTGAGCCAGAGAGCAATGTAGTTTTTACGGGAATCCCCGACTCAACATTGCTCGTTTTGACGGCCTCGATAGTGACGTTCCACATATCGTCCTCTGCAACATCGAAGGCAACCGCCGTAATCAGCAGCATGCTGTCCAGCTCGTGGTTATCCTGACAACCCGAAAATACCATAAGCGCTGCAAGAATCGTCAAAGCGAGGAAAATACGCCGTATTTTCACTGATCCTCACCCGCCTTCGACGAGGGAAACACCGGCTGCTGCTCCATGCTCCTCCACGGCGCTCTGATTATGCCGTCGCGCAGTTCCCCCATGGTGTACGGAACAATGTAATCCATAAAAGGTACGCCGAAGCTCCTCATTCCGGCTGTATGAATCCCCGCGAGAATCAGCCCGAAAACATAACCGTAGAGTCCCATCACGCTCGAAAGCATGAGCAATATGAACGTCATTGCGATGACCGGCGCGCGCAGGCTCGGGAGCATCATGTTCGTAACTGTCCACACGGCGACGATTATAACCACCGGCGCGCTGACGAGGTGCACGTCAACCGCCGACTGCCCCAGAATCAAGCCACCGACTATCGAAAGCGAAGCGCCTATCGCAGGCGGCGAGCGCAATCCCGCCTCCTGCATAATTGTGAGCGCCACGAGCATAAACAGGATTTCTATGACCGTCGGAATCATCACGCCCTGCCGCGACTGTGATATGCTCACAATCATCGAGGTTGGCAGAATATCAGGGTGAAAACTCAACAGCGCCGAGTACAGCGCGGGCGCACTGACAGAGATGAAAAAACCGATGTAGCGTATAATCCGCGTAAGCGATGCGAACCAGAAGCTGCCGTAGTAGTCGCCCTGACTTTGAAAATGCTCCATAAGCAAATGCGGCAGCGTCAAAACTGNAGGGCTTCCGTCCACTATTACNGCGACGCGTCCCTCCATCAGCCGCGCCGCCACAACGTCCGGCCGCTCGGTCGTGCCGATAGTTTTGAACGGCGAAAACGGGTGGTCGCGGATTTTTTCGGAAATCAGATTCGAGTCCAGAATCCCGTTTGCCTCCACCTGCGAAAGGCGCTCGTCAAGTTCGCTAAGAAGCTCCTTGTCCGCAAGCCCGTCGATGTAACAGACGACGACATTTGTGCGCGTCACCTTGCCCATCTTGCGAAACGCGAACTTTAAAGCGGGCGTGCGCAGCTTGCGGCGAATCAGACTTAAATTCGTCATAAACGCCTCGGCAAAGGCCTCCTGCGGTCCTCGAAGCCCCTTCTCGTTCTGACTCTCCGGCACACCTCGGCTTGCAAATCCTTTGGTGGACAGCACTAACGCCTCGACAAAGCCGTCGGCGAGCAGTACAGCGTCGCCGTACAGAAGCGAATCTAAAATCATAACGATGTCCACCGTGATTTTCACATCGTTTACGCTCAATACGTTTTCCGCAAGCTCCTCGAGGCTCGAAAAACCGTCCCGCGCCGACTTTTGTTCGGCGGGGCTAATTATGCTGTTGTTTATGGTAAGGCTATCAATCATCCCGTCGACGAACAGCAAAAAAAATTCCCTATTTGTGCCGAAAGCCCTGAAAACAACCGTGTTATCTCCCTCGAAAATGCCTCGAAACAGCTTTTCGTTCTCCCCTACCGTCTCGCAGAGCCTCATGTTTCTGTACTCCTCCATCGGGTCGCTCGGAACCTGCGTCGGCTTGCGCTTTCCTCTTCCAAAAAACATAATCCACCCCTTTTGCAGAAATCAGAGTTATTGTTCGCAGCTAACGTGGAAAATATGCAATAAAGCCCATCCTTTCGGATGGGCTTTACTTATAAATTTAGTTTTCAGTAGCGATTTCCGGCAACTGGGAAGTCTCCGGCTTTTCGGCAGGCTCGGGTTTCTCCGCAGGATCAGGCTTAGGTGCAGGCTCGGGGACAGCAGCTTTCTCAGGTTCTGCGGCTCTCCCGGATGCGGCGCTATTTACAGCTTCTTTACCGACCAGCGGCAAATTCACCTGCCTGTCCAGAAGTCCTCCCTTTGCGCGTCTGCCACCGCTGCTCGTCACCGCAAACGCATTGCCAAGGCCGATAATCGCGCACGAAATGAAGTAACCCATATATCCGATGTCAACAATCCGCACACGGTACGCGTTCCACCCAACTATAACTCCGATGCCTGAAATCAAGCATAGGACAACCGTCGTGAGCGAGAAAAACAGTGTCTGGCGCGGACGCGGCGAACCAAAACCGAACCCCGCAATATAGTAGAACATCATCGCCGACGACGCAACCGCGAGCATTTCGTAGGCATACGCCTCCGCCGCCGGGGTCACGGTTCTGTCGCGGTAAGTCAGAATTAGCCAGTAGCACGCCCACGCAATTCCGACAAGCGAGAAAAATGCGTTATCCGTATCCCGTTCCATCGTCCGCACTTTAAAAAGCATGCAAAGCCCCGCAAACGCGCCGAGAAGCATAAGCACAACGCGCGAAAGCGCCTCCGTTCCCGTGAGCATAAAGTCGGTAACCGACGCAATCACGAGCAAAAATGAGCCTGCTGTCCACAAAATGTCGCCGGTGCCGGATGGCGCATACGGTGCTGGCTCTTCCTTTTTCGAGGGCGCAGAAACCCGTGCGATTAAAATCATAGCAATAATTGCCCCCACCGCGAAAATCCGCATTATCAAAACGCTCGACGAGTGTGCAACCGCAAGCTCCAGCGACGCGTCAAACCCGAAATGCAACTCCCGTGCGCGAAGAAATCCGCCGATGAGCCCCAAAATTGCCGCCGCTGCGGGCGCAAGACCTTTTTTCTGCATAAATATCCCAGCTTCCCGAAGCACAGATGCTTCGTTTTGATGATTGCTGTGAGGAAAGCTACTAAAACTGAAATATAGTATACCACGTTTTTTTCGCTTAGCAAAGTGCAAGTTGCTTTTTATGTGAAATAAGTGTAAAATATTCTTGCGTTTTACCTGCGATAAATACAAAATTTCTGGAGGCATTTTAATGTCCATACCAAATTATACCATGCTGTGCGATTTTTACGAGCTGACGATGGCAAACGGCTACTTTTCGTCGGACATGGCTTCGCGAATTTGCTACTTTGATGTTTTCTACCGCTCTGTTCCGGACGGCGGCGGCTTTGCCATCACCGCAGGGCTTGAGCAAATTATCGACTACATAAAAAATTTGCGTTTTGACGAACGCGAAATTGAATATCTGCGCGGAAAGGGAGAGTTCTCCGAAGAATTCCTCACCTATTTACGCGGGTTTCGCTTTACCGGCGACATTTGGGCAATCCCGGAGGGCAGTGCGATTTTTCCCGGCGAACCAATTATGACTGTCCGCGCGCCCGCTATCGAGGCGCAGTTCATCGAAACCTACGTCTTGCTTACGATAAACCACCAGTCGCTCATCGCCACAAAGTCGAACCGCATTGTCCGCGCCGCAAAGGGCCGCGTCGTCAGCGAGTTTGGCTCCCGCCGCGCTCACGGCGCAGACAGTGCCGTTTTGGGCGCGCGCGCCGCGTATCTTGCCGGGTGCAGCAGCACCGCCTGCACGCTTGCCGACCTTGAGTTCGGCGTTCCCGCAAGCGGAACGATGGCGCACAGTTGGGTGCAGATGTTCGACAGCGAATACGACGCTTTCAAAACCTACTGCGAAATTTACCCAACCTCTACGACGTTGCTTGTCGATACCTACAACTCACTGAACAGCGGCGTTCCTAACGCGATTCGCGCGTTCAAGGAAGTCCTTCTGCCGCAGGGGATTACGGATTTTGCAATCCGCCTCGACTCCGGCGACATCGCCTACCTCTCCCGCAAGGCTCGGAAAATGCTCGACGACGCAGGGTTATTTGGCTGCAAAATCGTCGCGTCAAATTCCCTCGACGAGTACATTATACGCGACCTTTTGATTCAGGGTGCGGAAGTTGACCTTTTCGGCGTTGGCGAACGGCTGATAACCTCGAAAAGTGCGCCGGTTTTCGGCGGAGTTTACAAGCTCGCCGCTGTCGAAATAAACGGCGAAATTATCCCGAAAATAAAAATCAGCGAAAACACAGCAAAGGTCACGACCCCGCATTTTAAAAAACTCTACCGCTTCTACGACAACGAGACGGGCAAGGCGGAGGCCGATTTGCTCTGCGTCCACGACGAAACCATTGATGACAGCGCGCCGCTTACGATTTTCGACCCCGACTTCACATGGAAACGCAAAACTTTGACGAATTTCACTTCACGCGAGGTGCTTGTCCCGATTTTTAAAGGCGGAAAACTTGTATACAACCAGCCGCCGCTGACCGAAATCCGCGACCATTGCGCGCGCGAAATCGCGACGCTCTGGGACGAGGTCGTCCGTTTTGAAAACCCGCACAACTACTATGTTGACCTGTCGCAGAAGCTGTGGGACATCAAGCGCGATTTGTTGAACAAGAAGGGGTAGCGACTATAAAAAGGCAGACGGTTAAGTGCGCTACCTTCTTAATAAAGACATATTAAAAACACCCACCATAACTCAACCGTTGTGGTGGGTGTAACGCACTACACTTTCTGCGAAAGTTGTGTAGGCTCGTCATTATAGAAAATGCTGTTTTGTGCGCTAGAACACAATCAAAGTTTCTTTTCCAATTCCACATAATAGTCCGCTTTGAAAAGTTATTACATAACCAAAATTACGATATAAAGTAATTGCTGGTTCAAGCGTTATTCGTGTGCTTAGATGCACCGTGTGATCACCTCGGTTTTTACAAAATGCTTCCACCGCTGCAAGTAACAATTTAGATATTCCTTTTCCTCGATAGTCAGGTTTTACAAATAAACGCTTGACTTCACCAATATTAAGCGACTTTGCCCGATAAGCGATACAACCAACAGGCGTGTTATTATCATAAGCTATCCAAACATGATTTATATTTTCTTTCATATTGTAACGAGAATATATATGGCTATCATCGCCAAGAAAGTCTATAAAAAAATCATCCAGTTGTGAAAAAGTTGCAATACCTCTGGCGATGTAACCGGTGACATATTTATCTCCATTGTTATTTCTCCCTAATCGCATAAAATATATATACTGATCGACAAACAATCTTTCACTTTGTCAATACACTATAACATATTCTCACAGAAAAAGCCAGCCGAAAACGAATTGTTTTCGGCTGGCTCCTATCTCAGTGAAATACTTCCTTGTCTGGCTTCACTCTAGCCCGTCTGCCTTTTTGTCCTCTGACTTATCTAAACTTCCCGACCGCCCAGCAAATCCCGAACGCGGCGAGGTTCGTCAGCACCACGCTCGCGCCGACCGGTGTTTTGAGCAAGTACGAGGCGACCATCCCGACAAAGAAGCATATCACTGACATCGCCGCCGCGCCCAGAACCACACCCTTGTAGCTTTTCGCTATGCGCATGGATGTCAGCGCGGGGAAAATTACGAGGCTTGAAATCAGTAAAGCTCCCATCATCCTCATGCCTATAACGACCACAACGGCGGTTAGTAGCGCGAGCAACATGCTGTAAAGCCTGACGTTTACGCCTGTCGCGGCGGCGAAGCCCTCGTCGAACGTGACGGAAAACAGGCGGTTATAAAACAGTATATACACCGCGAGAACAACAGCACTGAGTCCGGCGCTCAGCCACACATCGCCCGCCGTCATCGCAAGCACCGATCCAAACATGTAGCCATAGACGTCGGCATTCAAGCCCGAGGTCAGCGATGTCGCCACAATTCCGACCGCGAGCGCTGACGCGGAGACCAGCGCCACAAGCGCATCGCCCTTGATTTTGCTGTTTTCGCTGATTCGCAGCAAGAGGAACGCCGCGAGAACCACCACCGGCATTGCGATTGTAAGCGGGGCAAAACCCATCGCGACCGAAACGGACATCGCGCCGAAGCCGACGTGCGAAAGGCCGTCGCCAATCATCGAATAGCGCTTTAAAACAAGGCTCACGCCCAGCAGCGCGGCGCATAGGCTAACTAGAGTTCCTGCAATTAGCGCGCGCACGATAAATCCGAAGCTGAACATTTCGGCGAGCATTTCAAACATCAGGCATTACCTCCAATCAGGCTCTTCGCGGCGGATGTTGTTAAGTACTCGGACACCGTGCCGAAAAATTTCACCCCACCGTCGAGGTGCAGAATCCTTTTCGCGTTTTTCACAGCGGCGCGGACATCGTGCGAAACCATCAAAACCGCCGTTCCGTCGCGGTTAAGCTCAGCGATAATTTCATATAGCTCCGCCGTAACGACCGGGTCAAGCCCGTTCGACGGCTCGTCCAGAAGTAGAAGTTTGTCCGTAGCGCAAATTGCGCGAGCGAGCAAAACACGCTGCCGCTGCCCGCCCGAAAGCTCGGAAAACGGGCGCAGCGCGAGGTCGGTTATTTTCAGGCGCTCCATCGCCTCGTTTGCGTGGTGCTTGTGGTGGCCTGTGAAAAAAAGCCCTCTGCCCATGTGCCCAAGGCAACCACTCAT
>JGI994J12354_10001819_pt1 | contig 21363 bp, 17 predicted proteins | sample IntmicLarv3ML3BL_FD_12354 | JGI IMG/M metagenome (IMG submission 12354) | reverse complement strand
AATCCAGTCCTTGTACCCCTTCCATATGCTTTCAGGCTCCTGCCCAAGACTCCACGAGCCTGCGCCCTTAAGGTTGTATTTTTGTACAAGCCCGAGCTTTGCGGCGATTGAGCTGTCATTTTCAAACCACACGGTATATTTTCCCGGAGCAAGAGTTTTTCCGTTGATACTCATTGCCGTGTCGCCCGCTTTCACGGTAAATTCCGATTTTGGCGATTTGTAGGTTGAATTATAGCTTATGGATGCCTTATAGGTACTGTTTATTGCATTTATTGTGTTCAGATTCGCACCAAGACCGTTGAAATTATTATCCTCACTCCAAACACGCCCGTAAAAAGGAAGTCCGATACAAATTTTGCTTGCGGGAGCATATTTAAGCGCATAGGTCACAGACTGCTCGACAAATCCTATGCTTGCAACCGGACCCGGGTCGCCTCCCTGATAGCTTTCGTCATATGTCATAATCATCAGATAATCTGCGTGCGCCGCAAGTCCGGCATAGTCATACGAGCCATGCCAGCCTGTTGTCCAGCCCTTTGGATTTGCCGCCACAGCTACCGAAACCTCTTTATTTGAGGGTATTTTTTTTCGCAATGCCGCAACAAGAGCTGTGTATGCCGTTTTTTCGTTGTGTGTAACATTTTCAATATCGACATTTATGCCGTCAAGATTATTCTGTTCAATGAGCGATGCAAGCTGTGTCGCCATAGAGTCAACATTTTTAAGAGCCTCAATTCCTGCCGTCCTGTCCCAGTGGTTGCTTAAAAAGGGAACAACTCTTATGCCCTTGCCGTGCATTGTATCGACAAAGCTTTTGCTTATGGTATTGATTTTAAGGCTTCCGCCGGCTATTATATCAAAATAGCTTGGGGATACAACATCCAAAGCGTTATTTGTCCTGTCCACATATGAAATCTGCTGTGATACCGTTCCGCCGTAAAGATATGACATGCTGAAGGTATTGCTCGCCGCCATTGCAGACAGAAAGGACGAATAGGCGATTGTTGAAATGATAACGCCTGCCGAAACGACCTTAACCGCCTTAATGCTTATGTCCTTGCCCTTTGTTTTGATAAACTGTGAAATATCCTGTCCTGTTTTTTTAACGACATCACCGATAAAATCGACACCGAATTCTTCAAGATTGTCGGAAATATCAACGATAACATCATATGAACCGTCTTTGTTTTGCGAAAGTCTGTACTGCATAAAAATCTCCCATACTATTATTGGAAAAATCCACTAATAGTATGGGAAATATTTTACATGATTATTCCGAAACTTCCAAAATCAATCCTTGATATACTCTGCAATATCCTCGATTTTGCAATTTAATATCTTGCAAAAATCTTCAATTGTTCTCATGCTTAAGTATTGATTATTCTTCATTCTTGTTAGAGTATTCGGGCTTATACGGTATTTTTCTCTTAATGCATATGTTGAAATATTTTTGGCTTTTAATGTTTCCCAAAATGGTTGATAGCTTATCATAAAAAACACCTCTTGATTTTATGATAGGTTATCGTATATAATTTGAACATGTATTAAGAATAGTACATGTTCAAATTGTTTGAAAAGAGGTCATGGTATAATATGATTATTGACATAACAGAAAACCCGTTAACTCCGGGAAATCTTGGAAAAGATTGCCTTTGCAACGGCGAGCATAATGACATTGAATGCTGTTGTGACGAGTGCGATTACCTTATATGCTGTATTGATGAAAATTGTCCGCAAAATTGTGTTGCTTGTCCGGATGTTGATTGTCCTCGAAACGGAAAATAAAAGGATGCTATAACAAATTTTACGTTTGTCTTGCGAAGAATGCTTAAATATTGATTGTTTTTCATTTTTTCTTTCCATCTTCCAGTCTTTTCATCAAATCGGTGCTTTTGTTTTTCAACATGCATACGATAATTGACTTTTGAAAGAATCCGTTTGACGTTCCATTCAAGCGAAATCCGACTGTTCTCATCATTTTTCAGACGCTGATAGTCGCGAATAATGTACAGTTCAAATTCTACCGAAATCCAAGCCGCAAATTTGAAAGCGATATCTTTGTGAGCATAAGCGGCAGCATATCGACCTTGCTTAGAAATCATACCAATGGCATTTACACTCTCAATCCAGCGTTTCGGGGTGAGGACAAAACCGTTTCTTCCCGCTTCACGATCAATTACCTCAAATTCGAGGTAATTAAAATTGGGGTTATATAGCTTTTCCCACAATCCAAGAAACTCCACTGTACTGCGGTTACGCATCCAATTTTGAATTACATCGCTCGAATATTGGGAGTTTTTATATTTTGCGATGTCGGTCAGGCTAATGTAATCATCATCTGTGCCTTTGGAAAGCACTTCAATTTCCATGCCTTTCGCTTGGATTGAGCCTTTGAAGGTTTTCGTTTCATCCATCTACTTATTCCTCCGTGTATCGTTCCTCTGTCACCTATTAGACACTACATGCCAATACAGCAAAAACAAATTGAAAATTTTCCGGCGTTTTTTGATATCCGAAAGCATATCATTATAAAATGAAATTACTTTTATCTTTCTGTCTGCGAACACCTCCGGAGATGACTTTCCGTATGCCGCGGCGGTTACGATTTTCGTTATATCGTACATACTTACGCCGTTATAGGTGTAGATGTTCTCTTTTTTACGCCCAAACTGTAACGCCGTTTCAAAGTCAAGCTTTTCATTTTTGTCAAATCGGGCGGCAATACAGATAAGCGAAAACATTTCCACGATTGCGCGGTCATTCGGGAGCAATGATATCCTCTCAAGCTTTTTTTTATGACCAAATACAGCATAAAGTATTATCGCCGCTGAAACAGCAAGGATAAACAATGTAATAAATATAAAATAACCGATTATTCTGCTGCCTGCGGATTTTTTTCTTGAAACCGGAGGCTCGGACGAAACGGATTCGGAGCTTGTTTGCGATTCCTCCTGTGATGATACCTCGGGCTCGGACGATGTCTCGCTTTGAGCTTCAAGCTCCTGACCTTCACTGCTTTCAGACGCTATTGAGGCCTGAGCTTGCGGTGTTTCCTTCCTCGGTTCGGGCTTAAGCGACTCAAGATACTGCTCCCTGTATGGCGGAGTAGCCTCAACCGTAACCCATCCTAATCCTTCAAAATACGCTTCAACCCACGAATGCGCGTTTTCGTTTGTTATATGAAATATTCCATCGCTGTCCTTTTGAGGAGGAGTAACAAAACCCTCCACATACCTGCACGGTATGCCCTGAGTTCGGCACAGCACGGCAAGAGCGGTTGCAAAGTGCGAGCAATAGCCCTCCTTTGATTCGAACAGAAATCCGTCTACAAACTCCGTTCCGTCCGGAATCAGTTTTGGCTCAAGAGTATAATTGTAGGAAAGAAGCGAATTTCTCAGCGCAATAGTTTTTTGGTAATAGTTATTTTTCGGAATATCTTTTGTTATATTGTCCGCAAGCGTCCTGACCCTTTCGGAAATGTTCTCCGGAAGCGAGAGATAATTTTTATATATGTTCTTTGCATAAGCGTCAAGCTTTTTCAGTCTGTCGGAATATGTGCTGCTGCTTGAAGCTTCTGCCGCCGCGGCATAATATCCTGCGGTTTCTCCCACGCGCATTCTGACATATTCCGTCCTGCTTCCGGGCAGTTCAATTCTTCGATTACGGTCGCTTAAATATTTGCCGATGTTTTCAATATTTTGAGTGATGAATTTCATACGGTAGGATTCACCCTTGCCGTAAAACGTGTTTGACCTGACAATTCCCGAGTCTGTGAGTGTGATAAGCCTGTCGGAGCTTGTGATTGCCCCCTGAGGACTAAACATTATCCTGAAATTTCTTTGAGGATATACCAGCACAGAGCTTGTCCGGATAAAGGCAAAATTCGATTCAAGCAAAAGCCGCATCTCGTTTGCTTCCTGCCATTCAGCAAATTCAAAATCGTACAAATCAACCTCATTCAAAGCGGGCTTAGATTCCGCGCTCAGCGAGTCTGACCAGCCTCCTTTGGAATATACATTATGACGTGCACCGCCAAGATAAAGCATTCTTTCATTGCTTTTGACATTAAGTGCAGGCGCATTGTTTTTACTTACATCTCCGCCAAGCTTGCCGTTTCCGTCAAAGCCTGTCAGCGCTAAATCAAAGCTGCTGTCAACATACAGGTTGCCGATTTTATCGGAAATTGAACGAAATCCGTCAAATATAGGATTGTGGAAAAACTCTGAAATACCTTCTCCTGCCGGCGCTATTACAAGAGAAACCAAAATTACCGCCGCACATAAAGGAATCGCCAAAAATGCTCCGGCGTTAATCGGAGAGCTGACAGTCTTGAGTTTTCCGCTTTTTTGAGTTTTGAAGCTTTTTTTTCCAAAGCTTTTTATTGTAAGGAGCAAGGATACAAAAAGGTAAATTATAAAGGGCAGAACAATATATTCACCTTCAATTCTGCTGCTTACCGAAAAGAAGAGCAAACCTACAGGAACAACAACAAGCGCCATACCGAGCTTTGTAACAAATATTGCGGAAAAAAGTGAAATTCCCGCGCTTATAAGCAGCAGCCACATTGTATTTATGGTGTCTGAATCGAAAATAAAGTCTGTAAAAACATTAAATCCGACATAAAAATCGGGAATGGCCTTCGCCGCCCAAAGGTACATAAAGGAGACTGAAAAAAATGCAAATGTAACTCCGCCGAGTGCGGCAAAACAGTTTTTGTTATGCATCATAAAGGAAAAATAACAGGTAATAATAACTGAAACGATAAGCATCTGCACCGAAAAATTAAAAAGAGAGATAGAAAGGGTAAGACTTATCGCGTAAAGAACCGCCAACGCCATTCTTGGCATGAAGTCCTTCATTTTGGAGTTTTTACTGTCTGCGCTGCTCTTCAAACCCTTTCACCTGCCTTTCAAAATATTCAGATACAAAACTAATTTATAATCGTGCCGGAGTGCTAATACGGTGTATTGTTATTCCTGATTTTTCAAGAGCGTTTAAGCTTTGTTCCATATCAGAGCTTTTTTCTCCTGTGTATACCAGACTTATATTCACTCCCGCGCTTTTTGCGCTCATCATAAGTCCGCACATTCTGTCACTTATACTTCCCGTTATTATCCGGATATTTTCGGATTTTGTGTCAAGCATAAGATACTTTTCTAAAGCGTCATCAAGAACAAATCCGCCCTCAAATTCGCAAAAGCTGAGATGCTCATATACATCCTCAAACGAGACAGCGGTAAAGACTGTTTTTTGAGTAACCGGACGGCTTATGATATGAAACGGTGTGTTTTGCTTTAATGAGTACGCAAGCGCAACCGATGTTTCTACTATCCTGTCCTCATATTCAAGTCTTGCGTCGCCGTCAAGTCTTTCTGCAACACTCAAATCAATCAAAAATGCCTCGCTTGCCTTTTGGCTGCCCGAAACCATGTCCTTGACAACAAATTCATTTTGCTTGGCGGTAAGCTTCCAGTTGATAAGCTTAACCTTGTCGCCCGGACGGTAGGAACGGTACTCGGTTTCGACTGCGCCTTCCTTGTTTTTAAGCTGATCCTGACCGTTACTGCTGTTTATAATGCTGTTTATATCAAGGATTCGCGGACGCACCTGTAAAACGGTCTTTGCGTCTATCCGTTTTTTTAGGCTGAAAATCCCAAGGCAATCAAAAATCTCTATACTTTCGGTTCCGATTTCATGACGGCCTCTGTAACGGCAAAGAATATCCGCGGAAATATTGTTTTTTCCTTTTGGGGCAATCGAAATATCTGTAAAAAATCGTCTCTTCACAATATCATAGTTCACAGAGGATTTATAAAAGGCTTTGCTGTTTTGTGTAAACCGGATACGTATATTGGGACACGGCATGTACGATTTATTGCAAATTTCAGCGGCGTAATTTTTTTTGTCACCCTTGACAGCATCAATAATTCCGACAGCGCTTTTTCCCTCTAAAAAGTGATATGAAACAGCCGCTGCGGCAATTGATAAAATAGGCAAAACAAACGCGGCAATAAGAACCGTATGCGACGGACGGTCGTCAAACAGATAAGCAACAATAAATATGAGAAATACAAACAGCGCATATCTAATACGGTTTTTAACCATCATTTTACAACCGGAACAGCAATCGCCGACAAAATCTGATTAAGTATTGCTTTGGTCTCGTCCTTGCTTGAAAGCATACCGCTTTTCTTGAAAATACGGTGCCCGAAAACAGGAAGCACCATTCGCTGGATATCATCCGGAACAACATAATTTCTGCTGTTAAACAATGCGCACGCCTTTGATGCAAGCGAAAGCTGAATTGCCGCGCGGGGGCTTGCGCCTAAAGCTACAACAGGATGTGTTCTGGTCGCCGATACGATATCGACAAGGTATCCTGCAACCAAATCGGACATGTACACGCTTTGCACAAGCTGTTTTATTTCATTTATATCGCTTACCGAAGCAACCGGCAAAAGTGCCGAGGAGCTGTTCAGTGAATGCCGCTGAAGGATGTTAATTTCCTCGTCACGTTTGGGATATCCCATTGAAACACACATAAAAAAGCGGTCAAGCTGTGATTCCGGCAGCGGATGAGTTCCCGCATACTCCACCGGATTCTGTGTTGCAAAGACTATAAACGGCTCGGGTGCCCGGTAGGTTTCTCCGTCAACGGTAACCTGACCCTCCTCCATGACCTCCAGAAGACTTGCCTGTGTACGAGAGGACGCGCGGTTGATTTCATCGACCTGTACAAACTGATTAAGAACTGCACCCTTTTTATAATCAAACTCCATCGTCTTGGGATTATAGACCGAAAAGCCTGTAATATCCGACGGAAGGGTATCTGTTGTAAACTGTATACGCTTAAACGTACAGTCAATAGACTTCGCAAAGGAGGATACAAGCCTTGTTTTTCCCACACCGGGAATATCCTCTATAAGCACATGCCCTCCGGCAATAATTGCAATAAGAGAAAGCTCTATTGCATATCTTTTTCCGATAATAACCTTTTCTACGTTTTCTATAATTGACTTTAATATTTCCGATGCCTTTTGATAATCCATAATTTAACTACTTCCTTCACACCGTTTTACATAACAGATACATTATATTATAAAACGACACACGATACAAGGGTTATTTTGGATCATTCGCGGCATGACACCATTTTATTTACTGTCTATATTTTCAGCAAGATTAATGACAATAATTTCTTTTTGCCTTATGGCATATTTCAATGTTTCATATGCACCGCCGAAGGCTGTATTGACATAGGCAATTACAAAAGACGAACAGTTCACCATATATCTGTTCCTTATTTTAATTGCGGCTTTATAATGAACGCTGTCGGATTCGCCGCATATTATGATTTCATCATATAGTCTTTTCAAGCATTCCTTTATCTTTGTTCAAAGAATTTTTCATATACGGAGATACCAAACAAAGCCTGATGCTTTTTTCAGGGAATTTTCGTTTAACTGTTCTCACTGCCTTGGCACTCATTTCATCAAATTCTCCCATTCCGCCTACGAGAAAAATTGGAAGGTCTGTCGAACAAGCGAAATCTTCTACTGTTTTAACAAGTACACCAAACATTGAATCCGGAATAAATCGTGAGTGTCCCACAAATGTACAAATATGATTTTTCATAAAACCGCCCAATATAAATAATATCTATATCATTATATATTGCGTATCTGAATAATACAAATATTTTTTATAAAATAATAGATATAAATTATATGTGCGGGTGATTCTATGAAAAATTTAAAAATATTACGCGAAAAACGCAAGCAAACACAGCTTAACCTGGGTATACAAATTGGTGTTCAACAAGAAACAATCAGTGCATATGAGAATGGAAAAGCCCTGCCTGCGGCCGATACCTTGCTGAAATTGGCTGAATATTATAATTGCTCCATAGATTATCTTTTGGATTTAACGGATGTAAAAACTCAGGTGAAGGATTTATTGATTGGAAATTTAAATGCACAGGAAGCAGAAATTATATCTGCTTACCGTGAACTTCCAACAGATAAAAAGAATAAATTAATTGGCTTTATTGAGGGGCTAAGTCAATCCTGCTGATTTTCCCCTTATTTTTAAGCTCAAGCATATTTGTCACTAATAAACATAACACCTGATTTATATTTGTGCAGTTTTACAGTTTGACACTCCTCAACATATAGAGTATAATGTTATTTGCACCCACAATTCACACAATATATTGTGGTTGTATAGCACTTGAGGAGGAAAACACAATAATGATCAGAACAATCGTCAAAAGAGACGGAAGGCAGGTACCGTTCAACATAGATAAGGTGGCAAGCGCTATTTTTGAAGCGGCTAAGGCTACCGGGGGGCACGACTTCAATGCATCACATGAGCTTGCCGAGCGAGTAGGAGATTATGTTGAAAACACATTAAACACTCAAACTCCCACAGTTGAACAAATTCAGGACAGCGTTGAAAAGGTGCTCATTGAAAACGGACACGCGCGCACTGCCAAGGAATTTATTCTGTACCGTGCCGAGCGTACAAGAATCCGCGAAATGAACACGCGTCTTATGAAAACATATGAAGGTCTTACCTTTAAAGAGGCAAAGGAAAACGATACAAAGCGCGAAAACGCCAACATTGACGGCGATACCGCGATGGGTACCATGCTTCGTTACGGAAGTGAGGGCGCGAAGCAGTTTAATGAGATTTTTGTTATCGACCCGAAGTTTTCAAAAGCTCACCGTGAGGGCGATATCCATATACACGACCTTGATTTTCTTACTTTGACCACTACATGCTGTCAGATTGATATTATAAAGCTTTTTTCAGGCGGATTTTCAACCGGTCACGGTTATCTGCGTGAGCCTAATGACATTGCAAGCTACAGCGCGCTTGCGTGTATTGCCATTCAGTCAAACCAGAACGACCAGCACGGCGGACAGTCTGTTCCTAATTTTGATTACGGCATGGCAACAGGCGTTACAAAGACATATAAGCGATTGTACAGCCAAAACCTTGCGCGTGCGATAGAGCTGCTCACAGGTGAGGACGATGCCACTGAATACAGCAAGCAAACACGTAAAGATGCCGAGGAAAAATCGAAATCCTTTCCATGTATGGCGGGAAGCAAGGAATATACCAAAGCTGAGGCGGCGATTCTTAAGCAAAAATTCGATGATGAAACGGTCAAAAAGCTTCAGGCATTTGCTTCGAAAAAGGCATTGGTTGATACCGACAGAGCAACCTTTCAGGCAATGGAAGCATTTGTCCATAATCTTAATACCATGCACTCAAGAGCAGGTGCACAGATTCCGTTTAGCTCCATAAACTACGGTATGGATGTCTCTCCCGAGGGCAGAATGGTCATAAAAAATGTCCTTCTTGCCACTGAGCAGGGACTTGGAAACGGTGAAACGCCTATTTTCCCGATACATATTTTCAAGGTTAAAGAGGGCGTTAATTACAACAAAGAAGATACAAACTACGACCTGTTTAAGCTTGCATGCCGTGTGTCGGCAAAACGCCTCTTCCCTAACTTTTCATTTATTGACGCACCCTTTAACAAGGGTTTCTATAAGCCGGGACAGCCCGACACCGAAATCGCCTACATGGGCTGCCGTACAAGGGTTATTTCCAATGTTTATGACCCTAAAAACGAAACGGTAAATTCAAGGGGCAACCTAAGCTTCACCTCGATTAATCTGCCGCGTATAGCTATAAAATCCCACGGAAGCATTGAGCTTTTCTTCGAAGATTTGGACAGAAAAATTGATTTGGTTATCGACCAGCTTATCGAGCGTTTTGAAATTCAGGCAAAGAAAAAGGTCAAAAACTTCCCCTTCCTTATGGGACAGGGAGTATGGCTGGGCAGTGAAAAGCTGGGTCCGAATGATACAATTAAAGAGGTCTTAAAGCACGGCACTCTTACCATCGGATTTATCGGGCTTGCCGAAACGCTCAAATCGCTTACGGGCTTCCATCACGGCGAATCAAAGGAATCCCAGAATCTCGGGCTTGAAATTGTCGGATATATGCGCAAGCGCTGTGATGAAGCGGCTAAAAAATACAATATGAACTTCTCGATTATCGCAACACCTGCCGAGGGTCTTTCCGGACGCTTTGTCAAAATGGACAACAAGCGCTTCGGAACTATTGACGGCGTTACCGATAAGCTTTATTACACCAATTCCTTCCATATTCCGGTATATCATGAGATTTCGGCATTTGATAAAATAAAGCTTGAAGCGCCATATCACGCATTAACCAATGCAGGGCATATTTCATATATTGAGCTTGACGGCGACCCGACAGAAAACCTTGAAGCCTTTGAACAGGTCATTCGCTGTATGAAGGAATCGGGAATCGGATACGGTTCTGTAAACCATCCTGTTGACCGCGACCCGATATGCGGATACACGGGAATAATCGGCGAGGTTTGTCCCAAATGCGGACGCACCGAAAATGACGGACATGAAGGCTTTGAGCGTATAAGACGTATCACCGGTTATCTTGCCGGAACGCTTGACCGCTTTAACGACGCAAAACAGGCAGAGGTTGCCGACCGCAAAAGACATTCAATCGGAACCGGTGCCGGAGTTATGGAGAAGATATAACTTAGTCTCTGTTTGTAGAAAAACTTTAAATTTTATCAAAAAATATTAAATCCAAAAAATCCGCGGACATGCGCCGCAGATTTTTCCCTTGACTTTAGCGCCGACCGCGGCCGGAAGTCTTTCAGGACTTTTCGCGAACGCAGCGTTCACGAACTGCCCCATCGGCAGCCGTGTTCCGGGGATACTATAAGGGGTATTGGATACCCCTTATACAGACTGAAGACCTTTGTCTTCAGTCTGTATATTCCTTAATCATTTCTTTTACCCAATCGGGCTGATAACTCCCGATTGGGATTATTTCGCTGTTTTTAAACTGAGCAACCTCTGTAAATCCGTTCTGATTATCATAAAAAACTACTTTTTTACAGTATTTAAGTATCTTAAAAAGAGTTACAAATTTTACTCCAAAGCGGCGTTCAACAATATCTCTGTCGATTGAAAGACCGCCCCTGACAACCCTGTTGACAATTCTGTGATTGCATTCGCTGAAGCTGTCTACACCCACATAATAAAGGTCAATGTCATATCCCATTTCAACAGCCTTTTTTACTGTTTTAACCGTTTTATATCCGGTCAGACAGGTTTCCTGACAAAAGGAAATTCCCGCCTCCATCGACTCGTCAATTATTCTGACAGCCTGCTTGCAGGCGTTAATATTAAGTCCGTTTTCGTTTGTCATAAAGCGCTCGACATCAACAATCCTTCCAAGATTGTAAATTGATTTCAGAACTCCAAGAAGGCTTGATTTTCCAACGCCGTTTATACCTCCGATTATTGTATATGTTTTCAAAAAAAGGTCATCCTTTCAACAGAAGGTCATTCAAAAAAATAATGTGTTGCAGCTATTATATAACAATATCGGTATTACATCAAGTAAAATAATTTAATTTAGCCGTTAATTTAGCATTAAAAAGGGGTTTATCTCCGCATTGACATTCAATTATTTACTGTTATAATTTTAATTGGTAGCAGAGCAATTCAGGAGGGGATATTATTTTAAAAAGAAGATTACCGTCTTTCCATATTGTTATAATTGTAATTATAGCATTGTCGCTGACTTTTTTTATTGCAGGGTGTGAGACCTCAAATATTTATACTGCTCCGGATATCACCGGTATGTCTTATAATGAGGCAGTTGAAAGATATGGGAATGATTATCAAATTACAGTTCAAGAGGAATACCATAAGCAATATCCAATTGGAACTGTTATAAAACAGAATCCTGAAAAGGGTGCGGCTATTAAAAAAAGGCTCCGATTGAGGTTGTTATAAGCAGAAGTGCGAAAAAGATTAAGCTTCCCGATGTCTACAACCATGAAGAGTCTGTTGCTAAGGAAAAACTTGAAAACGAAAAGTTTGTTGTCGAAATCACAGAGGTTTTTGATAACAAGGATATTCCGAGCGGATTTGTAATAAAGACCGACCCTGAAAGGTATACCGAAATTTATGAAGGCTCAACTATTATATTATTCGTTAGCAGATATGACATTACTGATGAGATTATAAATGTTCCGTCAGTTTTAAACTTTACCGAGGCAGCAGCAAAGGCAGAGCTTACTAGATATAGTTTCAAGGTTTCGGTAGAACGCAAAAAGGCGACCGATAAAACGCCTGAAGGAATTGTCTTTGACCAGACTCCGACAGGAAATTCCTCGCTGCAAAAAGGTGCAATCGTAACAATTTATGTTAGCAACGGCCCTGCAACCACAAGTTAACCCTGAACAAACAATCGTAAAAACACCTGAAATATTGTCGGGAACGGTGCTCTCTCCAATATTTCAGGTGTTTTTTAGATGTTTAATGAAAAATCACTTAAGTACAGTCTTAATATAAGCCTCAAGGTCGGCGGCTTCGCCGGGACCTACTAAAACCTTATACCCCGGAAGAGCTTCTTCAAGCTCACCACTGATTTGCGAAACATATCCGGGTATGATTATGCTTTTTGTGTCGCAAAACGATTCAAGGTCGGCTTCCTTGATGAATTTTCCGATTGACGCGCCCGAAAACTTGCCTGCCGCCCACGCTGTAAGCACGCTCATGCCCTCACATTCGGGAATAACAAGCCATGCGCTTACGCCGCTGTTTTCGATTTCGCCCGATACCAAAAAGTATGTGAGCGAAAAGTTTGTCGTAACAAATATCGGAGAATTCCTATCCGGCTCGCCGATTGGATATATCTTCGGCTCGACCTGAATCGGCTTTTGCGGGTCGGTGTAGATGTTAAGACGAAGCGCCATAAGGGTTACAAGCTGTGACGGGTCAAATGTCGGAAGCACGATAACTCCGCCGTATTTTGTGATTTCGGTAACAGCCAGAACAGTATCGGACATAATGCTGCCTGTATTTACAAACTTAAGAGTCGGATATCCAAGCGCCTTGACATTGCCCTTGATTGCCGCACGGCGTGCAATGGCGTTTGTCTGAAAAGCCTCGGCAAGTGAATAAACGGTAAATTCGGGGAGCAGATTGTTAAATCCGCTTTCCTTTATTTTTGTTGTGACAGCGGTAAGCTCGTCAAGTGACGGAGCGTTTACCGACAAAATAAGTCCGTTGTCGTTTGCAAGCTTTGCAAGCTCGTCAGCGTTGTCAGCGTTTGCCTTTGCGATGACCGAGGATGTTCCTTTTAAGGCTTCGGCGGCGCTTTTTATTGCTGTCATATCGGTCGAATTAAGTATAACAGGCAATCCTGTGATTTCGTTTGCCTTTTTAGTCAGAGCGATAAAGCCGTCAGCGCTTGCCTTTTGTGTTACCGAAACAGCGCCGACCGTCAGAACCTCGCCGACACGGTCAAGCTTATAATCGGCGATTTTTTTAAGAATATCTTCGGCATCAGCTTGTGTGTCGTCAACATTTACCGCGATAACCGACTGATTTACAAAGGTTTTTTCGTGTCTGTAAAGAACAGTTTCTTCGCCAAGCTTTGTATCTCCCAAAGTAATTCCTTTAACGGGAGGCTCGCTTGCCGCACCCAAAACCTGTTTTGCCTCGTCAGATGCATACGGGCATTCCGAAAGATTTGCTTTTTTGGCGGCAAGCTTCATGGCAAACGCCATACAGGTGTTGGAGCCGCACTCCTTACAGTTTGTTTTAGGTAAAAGCTTTTGGATTTGTAATCCGCTTAATGCTGCTGCCATGTTAGTTGCCCCCTTTCATAAGCTCGTCAATTGTCTTTTTAAGCTCTGTAACTGCCTCGGGATGGTACATTACAAGCACGTCCGCTCCCGCATACAGCAGTGAGGTTGCGGTTGAAAGCTCCCACATCGCCGCGCGCTGCTCAAGATTGCCCCACAATGGGAAGGCTTCCTCGTCCGCCTTGTACTCCTTGACCTTCGCACATTCCTGTCCGGGCGATACGATAATCGGAGCGCACAGCATTTTGTCGCTTCCAAGACCGGTCAGCCGGATACGCTCCATAACCGAATAGGTGTACTCGACACCGTATCCGATTGCGCTGGTCATGGGATCCATGATGATTTTGTCGGCGGCAAGACCCATGTTTGTAATAAGGATATTGAGCTGTTTTCCGATATTTACGTCAATCGGCGACTGTGCAACAAGTGTGTGACCGTAAGCCATAGCCGCACCTGCAACGGTTTTGTAGTTGTCCTGCTCAACCCAGTTGAAGAGCAGATTTTCGCCCGCATAGGTTGAAGCAATAGCCTTCATGACCTCGTTATTTTTGTCATAATGGCTGTGTCCCGTTATGATAAGCGGAACATCAACAGCTTTCAAAACCTTTCCGACAAGCTCGACAGAATCGGCTACCGAAATGTTGCCCTTTTCGGGATGAGTTCCCTCTAAACGTATGCTTATAAGGTCTGCACCGTATTTTTCAACGCACATTTTTGCCATTGCGGCCGGGTCTGTAAGCACATCCTTAAAAATCTCTTTAAGTATATCGGGATATTTTTCGGATATCTTGTCAAATACCTCCATGGCTACCAGCGGACGGTTTGGCATTTCACCCTCCCAGAAGTGGAAAGGCATACATGACGCGCCGCCGATAGAGTAGCTTTTGCCTCTTGTTCCGCCCTCTGCGGCTGTGTTTCCGAGCTTAACAGTCCATACAGAATTATCAGCTGTTTCCTTTGGAATTTCAAACGATGTAACGGCAGACAAGCGGTCGGACACTTTAATTTCAGGTGTTGCTGCCTCTGCAACAGGAGCAGCAGCCGAAGCTGTCGGAGCAAGACCTAAGAATTTTTCGGATAAAACATCAATAATGCTCTTCACAACATCGTTTGTAACGCTTGCACGGATTTCATCGGTAAGCTTTGCCTTGATGCTTTCAAGGTCGGACACACTGACCTCTGTTTTCTCTTCCGGAACCTCCGCTTTTGCAGCCGGCTTTGTTTCTTTTGTTTCAGCAGCCGCTGTCGGGGCATCGTCAGATTCGGAAAACACTGCCATGTCCTCAAGCTTAAGCGCAGGATGGTCGTTTTTCTCCATAAATGCACGAACATCGGCAGCCGAGGTTGCTATAGTTTCGTCTGCGATTTTGTCCATAAAACCGTCAAGACTATTTTCGCCGAAACGTTTTAGCAGGTCGTCATTAAGCAGCTCTTTTAGTTCTTTAGGCATCCATACAAGACGGGAGAATCCGCCCTCAGCCGCAAGGAATTTGCGTGATGACAGGAATACCTTTCCGCATCCGATAAATCCGGGAGTTTGCTGTCCGCCGCCAACGCTTCCCGCCAGTGTCGAGAAGGTCATGCCGACAGGAGTATCTCCCAAAAATTCACGGTTGACTACCATAACGCCGTTACACTCGGGAACATACGCCACAATTGCCTCAAAGCAGCCGCATGAGGTCATCGGTCTGTCCATAATCGAGTAGGCGCTGAATGCCTCTACGGTTTTATGGGAATTAGCATAAACGTATTCATTTATTCCTGCCCATATACCCTTAACAGGGTCGATAACATCACCCTTTTTGATTGGCTGATTGGCTCCTGTTTCGTCAATTTCATATGCCGCCTTGCCATCCAGCCAGTTGTATGCGCCGCAAAGACCCAAACGCTCGGGAGTAATAACGCAGACATGGTTTGGAGCAAAGGACTGACAGAGCAGGCATGAATAGAAGGTGTCAACCGATTCGTCTGTCATTGCCTCTAAACGGCGGTTACGCTCGTCATAGATTTTACGTGCGATGGCAAGACGTTTTTCGGTTTCAGCCTGATCGGTAATAAGAGTTACCTTGACCTTGTCAACGATAGCCGGATAATCTGCAAGGAATTTTGCGTGAAGAATCTCGCCGTAATCTTTAAGACGAAGACCCTTCGCAAAACCGTCCTTTGAAACACGCGTCCAGACAATGTCACGCTGTCCCATATGCCAGATACCCTCGGCACCATTGACCATATGATGCACCTGACGCTCCAGAATCGGCTCAAAATCGGATTGCATTTTACGTCCGGAAACCTCTACCCAGATACCTAAAGGCAGACGTGTACCCGGCTCAACAGTGTCAATATCGGGACCGATAACCTCGATTTCACCGTCATTTATCTCACTGCCGTCAACACTTGTCACAAACTCAAAGGCAAGAGTTTTGTTGCCTCCGAATTCGGCATGTGTGTCCTCTTTTCTGATACGCTCGCCCTCAAAGGCGGGACCGTATGGAACAGGAATCGGCACGTCAACAACCTTGATTTTACAGCCGCGAACCTCCAGCGCCTTTTCAACCATATTGTCATATGAAACGTTTGAAACAACATGCTCATAGGTGCAAACGCCTGTCGGAAGAATTTCGGGGATATCGGTATCGGCGATAATCGGGAAGCCGTAGTTGATTGCCGCTGCCGCCGCCGCGTACTTGTCGGGAGTAACCTCTCCAAGAGCCAGCACAAATGCATAAATACGGTTTTTGTTGTATCTTAAGTTGCCCTCAAAATCACCCGGTGCGACTCCGCCGAATGACATTGCCGCGCGGTTTGCAAAACCCAGAGCATATATAAGCGCCGAAACATCGCTTCCGAAGGGGACAAGGCGTGTTTCCCAGCCTAACTGTACGCCCTCCTCGGCAAGCTGGTCGGCAAACTGTTTACCGTTTGTCGAGCCTGCCATGAAGACATAAAGATTCTTTTGCTGAAGCTCCTTTGCGATTTTAACGGCTGTTTCGTTGTCAGGAGCCGCGCCTGTAATGGTCGCAAATCCGGGAGCCGAGCCGTCAACAAACTCAATACCGCGCTCGCGCATGATTACATCGTTTGCCGCGCCAAGCCATATGCCGTCAATCGGATTGGGACCGATTATGTATTTGCAGGCTTCGATTATTTCGCAAGCAAAGAGTGTTGCAACACCTGCGTCCAGTGCCTGACCAAGATAAGGAAGCCAAACCTCGTCGGCAGGACGTGCAGGAAGAAGCTTTTTTGCTTCTTCCAAAATACCTTTAAGGTCGTCAAGCGTTTGCATTTTTTTACCTGTGAATGAATATATAACCGGAAGATAATAGTTTGTATCGGGAAAGGAAACGGCACAGTCGCCGCCCTTTTGAGCAATTGCCTCGGCAAGCTTGTTTTCAGCCTTTACAACCCACTCAACAGCGCCGTCAATAGCGCTCGAACAAATAAGCTTTGACATTATGCATCCCTCCGATCTTTCATATCAAGAAGCTTTCGCTCTGCCTTTTTGTTGATGCCCAAAGCCTCACGTCTTGCGTTAAGCATTTCAAGGATTCTGTCAGCTGCCTCCATCGGGTCTTCAATTAAATGGAAGGATGCGCCGTAATCGTCCTTTGCTCCGCCGTGAAGATAGTCTGTCACAGCCTCTGAGCCGCTCACATAGAAGGGATTTCCAAGCACTACGTCAACGCCGCTTGCTACAAAGTAACAGCCGATTGCAACAGCTTTTTCGCTCATCCATTCGGGAGCAACACCAACGGCCGGAACCATTGATAAATCGTCACCCAAACCACCCTCAAGTACAATTTCGGTTGCCGCTTCAAGGATTCTTGCATTGTCAACACAGCTTCCCATATGTAAAACAGGAGGCATACCGACAGTCTCGCAAACCTCCCGAAGTCCGTCGCCGGCATGTGTCAAAGCTACCTCGGGACGAAGCATTCCCGCCTTGGCCGAAGCAATGGCTGCACATCCTGTTTGAAGCACAAGAACATTTCTCTTTATAAGCTCTTTTGTAAGCACAGAAACATAGTCATCGGTTTTTTGCTTTGCGTTGTTACAACCGACAATTCCGACAACTCCGACAATTCTGTTTGCGATGATAGCGTCGTTAAGCGGACGGAAGGACGCGCGGTATGTTCCGCCAAGCATGTATTTTATCGCGTCAACGCTGAATCCGGCGACCAAAGGAGATTTGTCTTTCGGTATTTGAATTTTTTCAGGGATACGGTTTTTAAAGTTATCTATGGCACGTTTAACAAGCTCTTTTGCCTCGGCAAGCGGATTATTATGGCTTACGCTTACGTGGTCAGCGCCGATCGTCTTTGCGATGTCGGTGGTGCTGATAATTTCGGTATGATAGCTTTTTGCAATGTCAGGAAGCGACGGCATACAGCACTGAACATCAATTATCATCATTTCTACTGCACCCGTGACTATTGCAAGCTCCTGTTGCAGCACGTTTCCGGCAACCGGAACACCGTGACGCATAAGAATTTCATTAGCCGTACAGCAGATACCGGCAAGAGTTATACCTTCTGCTCCCGCCTGTTTGGCATATTCCTTGATTTCAGGGTCGGCAACGGCAACTGTAAGAATTTCGGACAGCGCCGGCTCGTGACCGTGAATAAGTATGTTTACGGTTTCCTTTTTAAGAACGCCCAGATTTGATGTGCTTTTAACCGGTGCGGGCGAACCGAAAAGGATATCGGAAACTATTGACGCAACGCGCGCGCCGCCCCAGCCGTCGGCAAGAGAGGTGCGGAATGCGTGCGACAGTAAATTTTTGTAATCGTGATCAACACCCATGGTCGTGCGGTGCATTGCCTCAACAACCATGCGGTCGATTCCGTTTGGTTTGATTTTTTTCTGTTCCCAGATGCCCTGACGCTTCTGCGGTGCAAGGTCTAAGGTTTTCAGGTGCTCTTCCTGAGCCGAAAATTCCTCTAAAAACAGCTTTGAAAGCTCAAGTGCGATATCATTTGCTTCACGTCCGGCTTCTTCTACCTTGTAAAGACGCGCGGCATAACGAAGAGCCTTTTCATCCTTGATTTGGTATCCGTGAGCCTCACCTTTTGCAACATCACGAAGCAAAAGAACAAGATGCCGTCCATGGTCAGAGTGCGCCGAGGTGCCGCCGACAACCTCACGAAGGAAGTTGCGTGCGACAATTGTGTCAGCAGTCGCACCGCATATACCCTTGGGTGCCTTTGGAGTGATTCGGCACGGTCCCATATGGCAGATACGACAGCAAACGCCGCTTTTACCGAATCCGCATTGGTTTTTTTGAGTATCCGCCCTGTTAAAACAGGTGTCAACGCAGTCAACTTGCGCTTTTTCAAGCATTTCAAGAGACGCGTTGTCGGATACACGGTTTTCGGTGTTGAAAACTACAGTTTCCATCTTTTTCATTCCATTTCATAGTTAGTTTTTATATTATTCCGCCTTCTGTGACGGAAATTTATAACGGTGTGAATATTGATAATTTTCGAACACGCCCTAAACTGCTTCAGGTAATCCCTTGAATATACGAGGGATAAGGTGTCTTGCAAGAGATTTTGCCGAAAAATACAGTAAACAGGTCAAAAGAGCGGAAATAACCGGAAATGCTGTAAATATCGGCGAAAAGGAAACAGTTATCGGCAATTGTGATCAAAGCGAAAAAGCTAAAAAATGTATCGTAGGGGTCGGTGTCCTCGACGACCCTGGGCATGGATCTAATTAATTTAATAGCAAAAAAATTCTGATTTGTAACGAAGAGGAGTTATTGCCTCTTTTTGATATAGTTTAGGGTCGTCGTGGACACCGACCCCTACAATTGTATTGTTAGTTTCATTCTCTAAACAAATGATTATGCGGCGTAACTATACTTAAGTTGAAAAGTATTCGTCCTCTGCCCATTTGGCAGGATTATCGTCAATATATTTCCATTTTGTTTCGTAATCGTGTTGGTTTCGGATGATGTGATCATAGTATGAACGCTGAAACATATTAAAACCGGAAACCTTGTTTGACAACCGTTTTAGTGTCGATATCACGGATGGAACAGCGGAATTTATAAAAGAAAGTTTTTGGAAAGAATCTTCAATATCAACAAAAACAAGCAGGTGGATATGATTTGGCATGATAACATATTTTTCGATATTAATATGCTCATACGTTTCGTTTATTGAAGCAATTGTTTTATCGACAATTTTTCCATATTCGTTCAAAAGCATTTTAGGTGGATTGAAAATATCATTTATGTCCAAAAGTTCAATTTTTTCCCATAATGATTTTCGCTTCTCAGAACAGATTGTCAAAAAATATATGCCGTTTGTTCCATAATCCCAATTTTTAAGCCGTGTACGTTTTCTGGAAGGATGATTGTTTTTTTCTGGTATGTCTGTAATTTGTTCCTGTGACAATAAAAACATCTCCTTTAAAAAACGCAAAATCCCATATCAAAGAACCGTTAGAAGCGCAAAGGTATAAATAAAAATCGTAGGGGTCGGCGTCCTCGACGACCCTAAATTATGTCTAAAATTGCAAAAAAACGCTTTTAAATCAATAAATGCCATGCCTTGGAAGGTCGAGGATACCCTCCCCTGCAACAAAATTGGTGATTTTGCGCCTAAATCGCATTATCTATCAAACCGTCAATAATCTTCACAACGGGATTTTGTTCGTCAATGTCCGACATTTTACGATTATTTTCTGAGAAATCGGCGATTTGCTCATCATCGGGGATACCGATAAGAAAATCGGCGTTTGTCAGCTCCTTTATGCTTTGCGCCCGTTCGGGAAGCCGCCCGTTTCGCAGACGGTTTACAACAAGCACAAGCTTTTTATATTCGATTTGCATTTCGTTTGTAAGCTCATGAAGCCGTGAAAGGGTATTGAGTCCGTTATTTGAAGGGTCGGACACAAGCACAAGCAAATCGACCTTTTGCACAATACGTCTGGACAGATTTTCAAGTCCTGCTTCGTTGTCAAGCACAACATAAGGATAGCTGTCCGAAAGCTCGGCGATAATCGCCTTTAGCACATTATTCGCAAAGCAATAGCAGCCGGCACCCTCGGGACGTCCCATACTTATAAGATCAAAGCCCTTTGCTTCGACCAGGCTTTCAGAAATTTTCATTTCTAAAAGCTGCTGTTTTGAAATTCCGTTTGCAAGCGCCCCGGCAGCCTCTTCACGTACTTCCTCACGTGCTTTTCCGACCGTTTTAAGGACGTTAACACCAAGTGCACTGTCAAGACAGCTGTTTGGGTCGGCATCTATTGCAAGCACCGGGCTTTTGCCCTTTTTTATCAGTCTGTCGATTAAAACCGCTGACAGTGTTGTTTTTCCTACGCCGCCTTTTCCTGTGACAGCGATTAAATAACTCAAGAAATCACCCTATTCGAGACTTTCTAAAATTGAAGAAATTCGTTTCGTAAACTCAGCATCAGCTGTATCAACAACCGATACTCCGTCACGGTCGGCATTGCGAACCGACGGAAGATAAGGAATCATTGCGGCAAATTCACTGTTCGGGAGGGATGCGCGGATATATTCTTCATCCTCGGCGGAAGTGATTTTGTTTCCGATAAACAGAAGCCTTTTTACACCGATTTCGCCTGCCATACGTATGACGGTATTTGCGCAGTCGATGGAACGC
>JGI994J12354_10001818_pt1 | contig 21371 bp, 22 predicted proteins | sample IntmicLarv3ML3BL_FD_12354 | JGI IMG/M metagenome (IMG submission 12354) | reverse complement strand
TTTTTGATGCAAGAGTGATTTGTTGTCAAAACGATGATTTTGCTGTCAAACTAAAAATGTGGAAAAATGATAATAGTTTTTATAGTGCTATTGTCATTTTTTTCGTTTTTTTCAATGAGTGTTGTTGAACAGGTGTTATAATTATAAACAGAGAACATCATATCAAGGTGTAGCCTCTCACATTGCCTTTGTTACTATAAATAGGCTATAATGAAGAAAATAAACGGGCTTCATCGGAAACAAAATGAGATTTTTTGACTAAAGGAAGCGATCGACTTGTCATGATGAATATTGAGGATTTAGAGTACGAAAAAACAGCAAAGAGCTGTTATTAGAATTACATAAATCCGAAGAGGTGATTAATGACGGATATGGACGACTGTCTTTAGATGAACTTTAAGGGGAAAGAAGGGAAAATAAGGTATGAATATCAAAATAGAAACTGAGAGATTGCTTTTGAGAAAATGGCAACTTTCAGATGTTGAAACTTTAATTGATTTGGCTGGACAGGAGCATATTGAATATTGGTCGCCAGATTTTCGTGAGTATGACAAACATGCTAAAGGTTGGATTGAATGGGTATTAGAAAATTATGAAGCAGACAATCCCATTGAAAAATTTATTAGTTGGGCAATCGTACTTAAAAAGAATAACCAATTAATAGGACAAATAGCTATTGGAGACTTTGACGAGCTAGGAGAAACAGAACTCGCTGTAGCGTATTGGATGGATATAAAACATACAAATTGCGGGTATATGACAGAAGCTGTTAAAGCTGTTGCTGAAATGGTCTATCTTAGATATGGCTATAGTCATATAATTGCTACAATTCAGCCTGCAAACCTTGCATCAAATGCTGTTATTCAAAAGGCTGGATTTAAACTAATATCAACTATAAATTTTTTAGATAATGGACAGACAGAAATTTTGCCATTTCACTATTATCGTATGGACAATCCTCATATTTGATAAGAAAGGGGGATGATCTCCCTTTTTATATATTTATAATAATATGTTTAAAAATGTGATTTTTTTACTATACTGATATAATTTTGATTCATTAGTTTTTTCTGTTTAAATAGAATATCTATGATAACACCTTCCAGCATCATTTCTAAACAATTTTTTCTCAATAATTAATTCACGTCTCACTAACACATAATCAGAAAATAGTATCCATTCCTTAATAATTTCATTCACTTCTTTTTCTGTATAATCTATATTCTCTTTAAACTTATCTCCAATATAAGCTACTATCTCCTTTTGAATAGACCTTTTGGCTGGCCAAGAGATAACTTTTCCTTGTTCATCTATAAAATTTCTTATTTTGCTCATACCTATCCTCCTTATTTTTCTAAAAAACTCCCTTTAAGCTTGTCAAAACTTAAGGGGAGTTATCATTTAATTATGCTTTTTTCGCTTTTGCTTTTGGTTTAGCACTCGCTACTTTTACTAATGAAGCGAATCCATCGGCATCATTGATAGCCATATCCGCTAACATTTTTCTGTTAACTTCAACTCCTGCTACTTTTAATCCATACATAAATTTGCTATAAGAAAGCCCATTAATTCTAGCTGCTGCGTTAATACGAGCAATCCATAATTGTCTGAACTGACGTTTTCTTTCTTTTCTACCTGCAAATGAAGAAGCTAATGCTCTCATTACTGATTGTTTTGCTACTCTATATTGTTTTGATCTAGCACCTCTGTAACCTTTTGCTAGTTTTAATACTCTATTATGTTTTTTCTTAGCGTTTTGTCCGCCTTTAACTCTTGCCATTCTTTATCTCCTCCTTAGCCTCTTCTTAAATATAAGGTAATATTTTTTTCATATTTTTAAAGTTACTAGCATCTATAATTGTAGCTTTTCTAAGATTTCTTTTGCTTTTAGGCGATTTCTTAGTTAAGAGATGACGTCTATATGCTTTATTTCTTAATAACTTTCCTGTACCTGTTTTTTTGAAACGTTTTGCTGCTGATTTACATGTTTTTATTTTTGGCATTATCTGTTCCTCCTTGAAATTTAACTTATTCTATTTTAACGTTTTTCGGTTAAAAACATCATCATACTTCTTCCTTCGACTTTAGCTGGCTTTTCCACTACGGCAATATCTGAAAGATTTTCCGCAAAATCATCTAGTATATGTCTACTACTGTGCATATGCGCCATTTCTCTACCGCGGAAACGTAACGTAACTTTTACTCTATTTCCTTTTTCAAGAAACTTTCTTGCCGCACTCATTTTAGTATTTAGGTCATTGGTATCAATATTAGGTGATAAACGAACTTCTTTTAGTTCAACAACCTTTTGTTTTTTCTTTGCTTCTTTTTCTCTTCTTGCCAATTCGTACTTATATTTACCGTAGTCAATAATTTTACAAACTGGCGGCTTTGCAGTTGGAGCAATCTTTACTAAATCTAATTCTGCTTCTTTTGCAAGTTTTAACGCATCTTTTGCTGATACAATACCTAGTTGTTCACCATCTTCTCCAACTAAACGTACCTCACGGTCTCTGATTTGCTCATTAATCATTAAATCGCTAATAGTCGTGCACCTCCATATAATTGTTAACCTGGGAATTATTTCCCCTATCTTCTTTTCTTTGATTGAAAAAACTATTCATCTCCAATAAAAAAAGTGGATAGACAGACTATCCACATAATATCTCCATAAATCATAATGAATTATAACTCATGTATTATTAACCAATAGTCACTCGTGTGCTATGGTGAGAGCGGATACTCTTCTTTGATGTTATTTGTTCTCACAACCTTACTTAGATTAACATATATCCCTAAGAATGTCAAATGTTTTTTTCTATCCTCTGACAATTTTTCCTTGATACATTTTTTTAGGATAAATCTGAATCCCTAAATCTTGTTGAAATTGCTTAATTCTTGTCATTTCTTCCTTTGTTATAATCAGCACCGATAGCCCTTTTTCTTCCCCGCGCCCTGTTCTTCCTGCCCGATGAAGATAGTCCTGTGAAACTTCTGGAATGCTGATATGAAATACTGTGCTGACATTTTTAAAATCCAATCCTCGAGCAGCAATATCTGTTGCTATTAAAAATTGTAGCTTTCCGTTATCAAATTCTCGAATTGTATTATGTCTATCCTGCTTTTTTACTTCTCCATAAATACACTTTGCATTGTATTTATGATACTGTAGCTTCTGAGTCGCTTCTTCTATATCAGAGGCCTTGTTAATAAACACCATCGCCTTTTTGGGATTGATGCTCTTTGCCAACTTACGTAAAACTTCCAATTTATCTCGACGTTCTGTTACCAAATAAATATGAGAAATGCTACTAGGAATTGAAAGTTTATTTGTCGTTTTCACTATCTCAAATTCTTTCTTTAACCCTTGCAATGTTTCTGATGTTATCTTTAAAATACTCGCTGAAAATAATAAAATCTGCGTGTCACGAAGACAGCATTTTAAGACATCTTTTACTGCGGTTATATTATTTCTATCCATCAATTTATCAGCTTCATCAATTACTACTGTCTTTACCTCATGCACCTTTAATTTTCTTTTTTGAATTAATTCATATATCCGACCACAAGTTCCTACCACTATTTGCGGCTTTTGCTTTAAGGCTTCAATTTGTCTTGTAATATTTACATTCCCTACAATGGCAGCCGCCGAAAAACCAAGCCCTGCATTTTTTGCTAAACTTTGTACCTGTCGATAGACCTGCATAGCTAATTCATGAGTTGGTACCAGTACTAGAATCTGTACATTTTTATTATCCATCTTTATGTTTTGAATGAGTGGCAACAAAAAAGCGAGTGTTTTTCCGGTTCCCGTTTGAGACTGTACTACAAGATTGCTCCCAGCGATTACTTTTTGAAATATTTCTGCTTGAACTGGTCTAGGTTCCACAATCTTTTCTTTTTTTAGCCCTAATATAAGTTCTTCTCTTAGTCCTAATTCTTTAAAATTCATTTTATTTTCCCTATTCTTTCATCATTTGCCCCCTAATTTTATACTATTCTCTCTTTATATGCAAGAAGAAACATGTCTTATCTCACACAAATAGTAATAAACTGACCGCCATAATTATCATTCCCATAATCAAACCATATATTGATAAATGATGCTCTCCATACTCCCTTGCTGCTGGTAATAATTCATCGAAAGAGATAAAGACCATTATTCCTGCTACTCCCGCAAAAATCACCCCAAAAACCACATCACTCATAATCGGCATCAAAATCAACCAACCAATTAAAGCCCCTATCGGTTCTGACAAGCCTGAAAGAAAGGAATAAAAAAATGCTTTTTTTCTTGAACCTGTCGCATAATAAATCGGTACTGAAACAGCCATCCCTTCTGGAATATTATGTATTGCTATGGCAAATACAATCGGTATTGCTATGGTCGGATCCTGAAGTGCTGATACAAATGTTGCTAACCCCTCAGGGAAATTATGAATACCAATCGCTAAAGCTGTGAACACTCCCATACGCAGCAACCCTTTTTTTTCTTCTTCGACATTCTTCACCCCTTGATTCACTTCTTCCGCATAATCAATTTTCTTTAATTCATGAGGATTTTCCGCTGATGGAATTAATTTATCAATGACTGCAATTATTAACATTCCCCCAAAAAAGGAAACTACTGTTATCCAACTTCCCTTTCTCACTCCTAATTCATTTATCAGAGAAGCCTGCGCTTTAACAAAAATTTCTACCATTGATACATAAATCATTACGCCGGCTGAAAAACCCAAACATATAGATAAAAATTTTTTGCTCGTTTTCTTCGTAAAAAAAGCAATACAACTCCCAATTCCTGTACTTAAGCCCGCTATCACGGTCAACATAAAGGCATATAACACATCGTTATTCATATTTTCCTCCTTTTTAGTTAGCTTCGGCTAACTTATGATTTGTTTTTATTATATCATATGCCTAGTCCGAACACAAGTTGCACTTATTTTCTCAAAATATGCTTTTTTTATTTGAATTTCCATGTTTTCCGCATATAGATTTTATTTACTGATTTCTCATAAGGAGCTTTTATGAAAACTTATGATGCCTTTAGCCATTTCTCTATTCTAAAAATTATATTCCGGGAAAGCCTAACTTTTACACTTTTGCAAACATAGAAAACCTGCCATGTTTGTAATGACAGGTTTTACTTGATGAAATTTTACTCTTTACTTCATATCACTGTATTTTTTCACACTTTCCATTAATATAAAAAATGCTTGTCCTTCTGGTGACACTCCTGGTTTATTAAATCTAGGGGCTCCACATACATCTTGCACCTGCCCAAAATCATCTATTTTCGCCATAACTGCTGCTCTTAATTTATCCGCCGTTTCCTTATATCCTTTTGTCAACCAACCATCTGCTATTCCTGAATATATAGTGTATGCACTCATCTGAGAAAGATTCGTTTCCACAAAAGTTGTGCTATCATCTATAACATCGTGAAAGTATCCGTCCGGACGCATCCATTGTAAAACATTCTTTAATAATTCCTCTGTCATTTTACTAATTCGGTTTTTATCCTCTTGGTATTCCTCCGGCAACATTCGGCACATTCTCGCACCTGCTGCGAGTGCCCAACCGTTTCCACCACCCCAAGGTGCTTCTCTTATAAAACATTTCTTTTCTTCATCCCACATATGAGATAAAAGTCCTGTTTCGGCGCTTATTAACGTTTCCCAATAACCATAAAAATTTATTAATGCTTCTTTTATGTAACCAGCAGCTACCAAAAATGGAGGCAGCATATATAAGGAATCTGCCCAAAACTGACGATTTTTGTCCAGATGATACAATATTCCCTCTTCATTTTTGGGCGCATCTTCTATCGCCCATTGGATTAATCGGTTCAAGCCAATTTCTAATTCTTGGTCTTTCGTGAGCTCACACGCTTTTATCAATGCTTCACCCACAGAACAAGGATCTGTCACTGCTTCTCCGGCTCCAATCGTTGCGGTTCTTCCATCTTTTGTCTGTCTATACACTGCTTCTTTAGCCATGCCAATTACAATGTCATATTCCCCATTTTCCCAAAAAGCCTGCATCGCTACTCCTTGCTCCCATGAATATCTTTGCATGCAAAGCAGTTGTCGTTTTACTTTCTCTATCATCTATTTTACCTCTTTCTTTGTGGGGGACACTCTTCCCTTTTGTATGGCAGTTCAATGTGTATCTATCTTGATGTAATACTAGCTAATTTTTTACCAGGCAATAGACTTCTTTTATCCTTTTATCTCTAAATCAATCTATCCCCTCTAAAACAAAGCATTTCAGAGTTCTCCCTTATGAACTCACCTGGTAAAATTCTTTTGCCAAACCAATTTTCCTAATCTACTTCCATACAATTCACAATATATTATATACTGCTTTTTCTAACATATCGCTATATTCTATTAAACTCCTTGATATCAAGCATTTCACTAAAGAACTCTATCCCCTTATAGACTTTATCCAATTCCCCTCAGTAAAAGTCCACACCTGTTTTATTTTTTATCTAAAGTCCATCTCTTTAAAACTATTATAATACGCCCTCTCCCCCTTATTCACTTTTTTTTATCAATATATTTTTAATGTTTTTCATTAATTTTATATTGACATTCATTTTCCATTCTGCTATACTTTCAAAAAAAGGAGGTATTCATAATGAATCTAATTCAACAAAAAATTGCCAAAATGGGCAAATTAGTTTCCATTGTTCTATTTGTCGCTTGTACACTAACCGCTCTCGCATCACTTTTATTTTTAGTAGTAATGGGGATTCTTATCTTCTCCAACGGTTCACTTTCCTCTTCACTGCAAGATATATTTACCATAACATCTTCCGTCGGCAGCATTGAAATGTTATCGACACAGAACCTGGTTATATTATTCCTGCTTGCGGTAATTCAACTCATTATATTGTTGGGAGCACTATCCATTCTATATCGCATTTTTTCAGATATCAGCCACAATTATACACCCTTTGAAAAAAAGCAAGTGACACGTATGAAACAAGTTGCTATCCTCACCTTTGTTCTGTGTATTTCCAGTAATATTTTCACTTGGATTGCTTCTGTACTGCTGCGTGAAACAACAATTTTAAGCCTTGATGTCATGTGGCTGGGAATTGCTGTTGTTATCTACTGCATTGCCCATATTTTCGATTATGGATATCAACTGCAAACGCAGTCTGATGAAACATTGTAAGGGGGTGTCTTTTTGGCTATTATTTTACGATTAGATCGCATGATGGCGGATCGAAAAATTTCTCTTAATGAATTGGCACAAAAAGTTGGTATCTCAAATGTCAATCTATCAAATATAAAAACTGGTAAGATAAGTGCTATTCGTTTTTCAACACTGAATGCCATTTGTGATGTGCTAGATTGTCAGCCTGGTGACATCTTAGAATTTAAAAAAGATGATGACATTTTATAGACTAGACTTAAATATCCTCTATATACCATGATGGTATCACATTTTGCATATTATCAAACCATGCTAAGATATCCTGCACCTGTTTCTTCATAATCGCTATTTCTTCCTTACCAAAGGGAAGCGCCCAATAAATTGAGGACAGAGCATTACTTGAAATATAGAGCGCCAATAGTCTAAAAAACTCTATCGGAGGTTTTCCGCCAAAGTAACCAATAAGCTGACCCGTGGAAAAATGTGGACTGACTGTAGCACTCCACACAATACGATTAAATTCCTCCCACGGGTCGCCAAAATCAGGGCGATTAAAATCAATAATTGACAACACACCATCAGGTAATCTCCATGCTGATAACATTGTGGTCTATTTTCAAGAAACTCTCTGTTTTGCTCAATATACGCCATAATATTGCTATCGCCCTCAAAACTGATACCACAATCATGATATTTTTTAATTTTTGTATTTATCTTTTTATTAAAACGAATTGCCCAATCCTCTTGTGCTTTTGATGCCGGAATAGAATGTAGTTTTTTTAGAATCTCACCCGCTTTTATACCTAGATTATATTGCTCTATTTCAGTAAGTGCTGGCAATCTCGTTTCTGCATCCTCGCCATCACACCATGTCAACAATACATATACACTATTTCCCCTATCACAGATACCAAATTCTATCGGTTGAGACATCGGAATAGCCAACTCCATAAGCTGCTGCATCATGCCAAACTCTATTTTTTTTCGCTCATATTCTGAAATATCTGAAATGCGAAGTAAAAGACGACGATTATCTACCGTTTCTATATAATATTTCTTATCTTTAGACCAACCTTTATCCACTAACTCAATTTTAAGAAAAGTTTCAAAACCAGCTATATTACTAATATCATACATATTCATTAACCCCTTTTATCATTTTTTCATCACTATTTTTTTTACTTTTCAGAAATATCTCTAAATGCTCAATCTGAATGCCATTTTCCGTATAATTTTATTCTCTTTCCCGTGGTGGTGTAACTATTGTTGCAAAAGTATGTATTTCTTGTTCGTCATTCTTTCTAATGAAAGCTGGTCGCAAAATTTGTTCAATTTGTTTCCCATATTTAGTTAATTCTTCTGTCGTTGCATAAATCGAAACTGCCCTAAATCCTGATCCATCTTTTACAATATCAATTTTATCTTTCTTGGAATAACTATCAAATTCTAACAATAACTCCATTACAAAGTATGAAAACATATTGGCATACAAAGCACCATCATTTGTTGCTGCAATGGACTTTTCTATTGCTTCTATTGCTTCTATTTCTGTATTTAATCATATGTCTTTTCAATAACTCCTCTTTTTTGTACTTCTGATACAACCACAATAATTTCATCTTTTTCCATCTTTTTTAAATTCCTATATAAAGTCGCCTGAGGTATAAAAACAAGTATTTTCAACAGCTCTTTTGCGGTCAGGCATTTATGCTTTTTTAAAGATAGTAATATTTGTGCTTTAACTGGATTCCTAATACAATCCATTAATATTGCAATGTCCATAATATATACCTTCCTATTTATTATCATGATAATAATATTATCGTTTTGATAACAAATAGTCAAGCAGTTTATTGTCGATAATAAAAGCCCCTCAAGTGATTTCCCACTTGAAGAGCCTTTATAAAAGGTATTATAATATCTAATCTTTATAAGAAAAATAATCGAAATCCGCCGATATCCGACTTCCGCGACCGCCATTATTGGCATAGATGCCGACAAGCGTACCTGTATGACGCTTGGGATCATCTGGAACCCCCTCATCACAAAGGTAAATGCAATTCTCTAAAATCCCTACCAATAGCCACTCATTTCCATCATAACTATAGTAAAATCTTCTCGTCAACTTTTCAACTTCTACTTTTAAATATATCGGACATTCTCTAACCATATCCACTTCCGCTATCAATTCCTCACCATGATTGCGATTAATCACCAGCTGTAGCTTTCGTCCATTCTCATAACAAACGGAACATCTCACATATGTTGCTGTACTGTAATAGCAAGTGAGTCCTGCCTGTTCTCCATCTTTTTCTGGATAAAATTCCACCTTTGTTTCTGCTGTATAAGATAATTCTTGTTCTCTTCTCAACAACGTATTTTTTGCTCTAATTTCATTTAACTGACCATTCTTTGTCCAGATACGAAAGTGACCAGTCCAGATACGAAAGTGACCGGGACGCTCTGTTAGTGAATAAGAACCACTATCTGGAAGACGAACAAACTCCCAATTCAAAGCTAATATCTCCGAATCAAAATCATCAAAATTCATCTGGGGATAACTTTGCCGCGGTAAATTTGGTGCTTCTTGTATGGTACTGGGTCCTTTGCTCTCATTAATAGTAAACCAATCATCCGCCGTCCATGTTACAGGATCAAGTCCCGATTCACGTCCAATCGTTGTATAATTCCCTTGATTTGGCCTTCCCATCAAATAATAGCACCACCAATCGCCCGCTGCCGTCTGTACTAACTTCCCATGACCAGCCCTTTGAATCAAAGCATTTGGGTCTGATTGACGCAGCACTGGATTATAAGGAGAGGACTCATAAGGTCCTGCTAGATTACGTGAACGCCCGACATTGATGCCATGACCATATCCCGTTCCTCCCTCAGCAACAATTCCATAATACCAACCATCTTTCTTTAAAATATGAGGTCCCTCTGTGCAGCGCTCGCCAGTTCCCTCCCATGCATCAATACATTCACCCGCTAAGATCTTTGAATCCTCTGAAAGCGGATAAATCTTAAGCCCCGGCGCAATCACCATATAACGCTTTCCATCGTCATCAATAAAGTGAGATGGATCTATTCTATCAACCTCTAACCAAGATGGCGCACTATAAGGCCCCTCTGGCTTTGTTGAAGTGACTACCAACTGACGGCGCAAGATATCATTTCCTCTTTTGCCGTCACCGTTTAAACGCAAAGTTGCAAAAATATAAAAAATACCATCTTGATAGGAAATATCCGGTGCCCAAATTCCGTGTGAATCACGAATATCGCCTATATCTAAATATTCTGGCTTTACAATCGCATGTCCAATAATTTGCCAATGCACCATATCTTTTGAATGAGAAATTGGAATTGCTGGAAAATATTGAAATGAAGAGTTTACCATATAATAATCATCGCCCACTCGAGCAACCGAGGGGTCCGGAAAAAATCCTCTTTGCACTGGATTTTCATACTGTATCATACATTTATCCTCCAATATTATAATTATTTTTGATTGTCAATTCTAAAATAGTCTGAAGATACCATTCCTGTATCCTCACTATCTCTATTGTAACAAAATAAACCATTTTTAACCCCAACCCAACGGCCTGCTCTACTATCAATCGAGAACACTTCGGTATAATTTATTCCGTCCAAACTATAAGAAAATTTAATTTTTTCATAAGAATGTTCTTCTAACTCTTGTGTTGGAATTATATCCATCTCGCTTTTATCCACTTGAATAACTTTATTTTTAAAGTAAATTTCATTAATATTTCCTAAATTCCTTAGTTCTTTTTCAATATCAACAGAGGTTGCTTTCTCATTTTCAAAAATCTGCTCACCTGTAATCTGTATCAACTTCAAGCTGTTCTCTTCCCTTTTCACACCAATCGCACCATATAAAATTCCCATGGATATTAACCCCGTGACATCTCCCACTTTTAATCCCATAAGATTTAATTTTGTTATTGCTGTAAATTCTGGCATACACCATTTTTGCAATAATAAATTCGGCATATTGGCAATCGACCGTTCTTTTTTATAAGATACCGCCTTAAGCTCAATCGAAGAAAGAGCAGGATTCAAGCGATACCAATCCATACTATAATTCGCATTCCATTGCCATTGCAGTCCTAGAGTATCGGTTTCAAATTCATCACTTGAATCCGGAACCATTGGTTCCATTGGCAATGATATCGGTTTTTCATATGTTTTCACTGGGGTGCCATAGCATGTTCCTGCTACTGGATTGCCAATCACCGGCCAATCATTCTCCCACTTCATCGGTTGAAGATGAACAATCCGACCGGCCGCAAAAACATCTTGAAAATGTATAAACCAATCTTTTCCATCTGGAGTATCCACCCATGCCCCCTGATGAGGACCGTTGATGCTTGTATCACCTTGTTTTAACACTTCCTTATATTCTTCGTAAGGCCCCCAAACATTGGAAGAACGCAGCACTGTCTGCCAACCCGTTTTCACCCCACCGGCTGGCGCAAAGATATAATAATATCCATTCTTTTTATGCATTTTAGGTCCTTCAATCGTTTCTTGTCCAGTGCTATTTCCGTCAAATATAGTTCTTCCCATATCCTTAATGCGAAATGTCACAGGATCAAGCTCACAAAGATTTAAAATACTTTTAAAACCGATCCTACTCTTTGCAAAAGCCAAAACCATATAAACTTTTCCGTCATCATCCCAAAACGGACATGGATCAATCCAGCCTTTCCCCTCAAATACTGCTGTCGGTGGTGTCCAAGTATCGCGCGGATTTTTTGCTGTTGTTACAAATATTCCCTCATCTGGTAGGGGAAAAAAGATATAGAAGAGATTATTTTCATAGCGAATCGCCGGAGCCCAAATACCACACCCATGACAAGGCTCGTCATATCTTTTATAAGGCAATTTAGGCACCGCATAATTAATCACCTCCCAATTCACCAAATCCTTTGAATGAAGAATTGGTAAGCCTGGAGTGTTAGAAAAACTAGAGGCTATCATATAATAATCCTCACCTACACGAATTGCGTCCGGATCGGAATAATCCGTATATAAAATAGGATTTACATATGTCCCATTCTGATTGTCCGCACACCAATTATGCGTAATTTTTTTCATTTTCTTTCCTTCCTTTCCTCTGTGACATAAGCGATTTTTTTAGATACTTGAAACCATTATATCCTTGTTCTGATATTAATTCTTGCCATATGTATTATTAATTATGCCATATATTGACCTATACATCATTATCGGATAAAATAATATGAACAACATTATACAAGCCTTAATGAGGAGAAAATTTATGAGTGTGCTTTATCAAAATCAAAATATCCAATATCATTCTTTTTATTCCCTAAACAATTCCTACTCTCTTCATCTACATCGCCAAATAGAGATTAGTCTCGTTATGGAGGGTGAAATTGAAATTTCTATAGGAACACAAAAAAAATGTTTAAAAGCAGGGGATTTGGCTATTGTTTTTCCTTATGAACTGCATGAACTGCATACCCCAAAACAGAGTCGCATTTTATTGATAAGAATTGATTTAGAATATGTTGAGCCTTATTTAAGCCTGATAGATGGGAAAATTCCTCGATTGCCATTTTTAATACAGGTAAATGAACCATTATATGATAGTTTAAAAAAAGCACATGGATACTATGGAAAAGATGAACATTTGCTAAAAGCCTATGTTCATGTTGGATTCTGTCATATATTGAAACAACTTTCCTTGGATAGAAAAAATGAGATGTCTCATCATGCTATCGAGAAACAAATGCTTTTATATATTGATGAACATTTTAAAGAGCCGCTTTCTTTACCGATACTTTCTAAAGAATTTGGTGTAACTTCTTTCTATATTTCAAGAATTTTTTCTAAAAAGCTTAAAATGCCCTTTGCCAATTATGTCACCGTAAAGCGAATACAATATGCGAAACAATTACTATTAGAGAGTCAACTCTCTGTGACTGAAATTGGCTATGAAGCTGGCTTTACGAGTCAGCGTACTTTTTATAGATCCTTTCGTGAACAAGAGGGATGCTCTCCGCTAAAATTTCGAAAGGAGCAACGCAAACTCCTCTAAATCTGCCAGCTTCACCAGCTATTTTCTATTTTATATCTTCTTCACGAGACTGCCCAAATCTTCCATAAGAAACACGCTCATTAAAAGGCATTCTGTCACGGCGGCTACCAACTCCATCTGGCAATCCGATTGGCAACACCACCCGTAGCGTGTATCCATCAGGTACACCCAGCACTTTAAGAGCCGCCTCTTGATTTTTCTGATTGAAATAAGGACTATCTAACCATACGGTCACATAACCGAGTGCGGTCACAGCCAGCACCATTTCTCCAACCGCCGCTGAATAATCTTCCATTTCAAAATTATGAAAATCAGCTTGTTCACTGTTATCCGTAAATATCGCAATCGCTGCTGGAGCCGTTTGTAATCCAACTGTTGGGGATACCTCGCAAAGCGGCTCAAGTGATGCCCTATCCGGTAATATAATGAATTTTACACATTGTTTGTTCTGTCCATTTGGCGCTTCTATTCCCACTTTCACTATCCGTTCCAAAACTTCTACCGGCACAGTATTAGGTAAAAACTTCTCCTTATGTGAATAACGCCTTTCAACTGCTTCAAAAAAATCCATTCTAACGTTCCTCTCTTTCTATAAAAAATTTCGCATCATGCCTGAACTTTTCATTTTTCTGCCATATCGCTGTATAATGCCAATTATATCAAAATATGGTTTGAGTGTATAGGATAATTTTCCGTTCCATGACTATAAAAATATTCCCTTTAATTTGCTTTTGCCAAAATTTCACATAGCTATAGCTCTTGTTTTATAGTACAATGTTTACTATTGATAAAACATTTAAACACTATGGAGGGAAATATGGCTATTTATAAAGTAACCGATAAAAAAACGATTGCCCCATTATTTGAAAATTGGGATGAAATATGTATTTGGTCTTGTTTGCAGGATTGCATGGGAATCGCATATGCGGATGACTTAAAGGATCCAAAATCCGCTCAAATTTTCCTTGGCGGCTTTTGCTATTTGGCTGGAGAGGCGAATAACGAGTTATTACAAAACAAACCCGACGGTTATCAATCTAAATCCCTCAATCTTGTTCCTCAGCATCAGCAATGGGAGGAAGCAATCGAATATATCTTTGGACAAAAAGCCACTCGCTGTATACGATATGCCACTAAAAAAGAGGCCGGAGTATTCGATGAACAGCATTTGCAAAAAATAGTATCTCAGCTAAGCCCTGAATATGAATTAAAATTAATTGATGAAGAATTATATGAGAAAACAAAAAAATGTACCTGGTCTCAATATACCTGCGGAAATTATTCCTGTTATGAAGATTATCAAAAAAATGGCATTGGTATTGCCGTTTTAAAAAATAATGAAATTGTTTCCGCCGCTTCTTCCTATGCTTTTTATCGTGATGGTATTGAAATCGAAATTGACACCAGAAAAGATGAACGCGGCCAAGGATTAGCCTCTATCTGCGGTGCCCAACTGATATTAGAGTGTTTAAAACGAAACCTCTATCCGAGCTGGGATGCACTTAGTAAAACTTCCCTTTTCATCGCTCAAAAATTAGGCTACACCTTTGCACGAGAATATATTTCATATGAAATTGTTGATTTTTAACCTCTCGCCGCTTGGAATTTAATAAAACTTTTCTAAAAACATATACAAAACCTCCCCTCAAAATATACTCTCGTATATTTTGTACAATCTTTTCACTAAAAACATTGTTTTTCTCATTGCTTTCACAATCAAATAAGTGTAAAATNAAACTATTAAGGATAATTTCACTTTATAAAGGAGGCAACTACAATGCAAAGATTTACACTACCAAGAGATTTATATTTTGGCGAAAATGCTCTTGATTACCTGAAAACGTTAAAGGGCAAAAAAGCAGTATTAGTACTCGGCGGAGGTTCTATGAAACGCTTTGGTTTTGTTGATAAAGTTCTACAAAATTTAGCCGAAGCCGGAATCGAAGTTAAATTAATTGAAGATGTTGAGCCAGACCCCTCTGTTGAAACTGTAATGGCTGGGGCTGCTGTTATGAGCGAATTTGAACCCGATTGGATTATTTCAATGGGCGGTGGTTCACCGATTGATGCGGCAAAAGCAATGTGGGTTTTCTATGAATACCCAGAAGTGACATTTGAAGAAATCTGTGTTCCTTTCTCATTCCCTGAATTGAGACAAAAGGCTCGTTTTATCGCTATTCCGTCCACCAGTGGAACAGCAACTGAGGTAACTGCTTTTTCTGTAATTACCAACTATACAACTGGAGTTAAATATCCATTGGCTGATTTCAATATCACTCCTGATGTCGCGATTGTTGATCCGGCACTTGCTGAGACAATGCCAGCAATGTTGACCGCTCATACTGGAATGGATGCTTTAACACATGCTATTGAAGCCTATGTTTCCACCGTGGCACAACCATTTACCGACCCGTTGGCTTTGGAAGCAATTAAATTGGTATTCGCAACATTGCCTGATTCCATGAAAAATGATAAAAAGGCGAGAGAAACAATGCACTATGCACAGTGTATGGCTGGCATGGCATTCTCTAATGCCTTGCTTGGAATTGTTCACTCAATGGCACATAAAACTGGTGCAGCTTTTTCCACCGGTCACATTCCTCATGGATGTGCGAATGCGATTTACTTACCTTATGTAATTAAATATAACATGAAAAATGCTAAAGCTCGTTATGCTGATATCGCCCGTTTCCTTGGATTAGAGGGCGAATGCGATAGCGAATTGACCAAGTCATTGTGTGATAAAATTGATGCTTACAATGAATTATTGGAGATTCCAAAAAGCTTAAAGGATTTTGGAATTAAAGAAGATGAATTCTTAGAAAAGATTGAAAAAATTGCTGAACTAGCAATTTCTGATGCTTGTACCGGCTCTAATCCAAGAGTTCCTACTGTGGAAGAAATGGTTAAACTCTTAACCTGCTGCTACTATGGTACCGAAGTGAATTTCTAGGAGATAACTCAATATTAAAACAGATAAGTACAACAAAGGGGGCATCAGAAATGATGCACCCCTTTTTCAATCACTATTTTTTATTATCATTTTATTCCATATATCCGCCTTTCATTGGTGAAACTGCATGTTCTGAAAATAACTTTATCACCCCACGCTCATACTTTGGCTTCTTAGGCTGCCATGCTTTTCTTCGCCTTCCCAACTCTTTTTCAATTTCCATTGCTGACTTTCGTTTCCCGCAGATACCCACAATCATCAGACTTCTATTTGGAATATCAATTTCAATTAAATCTCCCTCCTGCACCAATGCGATAGGACCACCTGTTGCTGCCTCTGGTGAAATATGTCCGATTGCCGGCCCCCTCGATGCACCTGAAAATCTACCATCAGTCAATAAGGCGATAGACATTGCCAATACTTCATCTGATGAAATCGCTTCTGTTGTATAAAACATCTCTGGCATTCCACTGCCCTTTGGTCCCTCATAGCGAATGATCACCGCGTCTCCCGGTTTCACCTGCCCTTTTAATACTGCCCGCAGAGCATGCTCTTCACAATCAAATGGCTTTGCCTGCAACACCACCTTATGCATTTCTTTTGCGACCGCACTGTGCTTAACAACAGCACCCTCTGGTGCCAGATTTCCTTTTAAAATAGAAACTGTACCATTCTTTCCTATTGGCTCTTCAAATTTACGAATAATCTCTGTTTTTTTAATTCCCAATTTCACTAGATATTCATCACATTTTTCATAATACCCACTGCTTTTTAAATCTTCTAAATTTTCACCCAATGTTTTCCCCGTCACGGTCATCACATCTAAATGTAATCTTCCTTTAATCTCTTCCATGACCGCAGGAACTCCGCCGGCATAATAGAAATATTCGGCCGGCCATTTCCCTGTTGGGCGAATATCCAGCAGATAATGTGCATTTCTATGAATCCGATTAAATATCTCTTCATCTATTTTCAAACCAAATTCATTCGCTATCGCGGGCAAATGTAATAAGGAATTTGTTGAACCGGATATCGCCGCATGAACTGTCACCGCATTTTCAAATGATTTCATCGTCACAATATCTCTCGATTTTAGTCCTTGATTTGCCAGCACGACAATCTGTTCTCCGGCTCTTTTGGCGACCTGTTTTAAATCCGCACAATCCGCAGGCATCAATGCACTGCCCGGCAGCATTAACCCCAATGCTTCCGCCATAATTTGCATCGTTGAGGCTGTCCCCATAAAAGAACAGGCTCCGCAACCAGGACACGCATGTTCTTTATAAAACTTAAGCTGTTCAGCAGTAATTTCCCCACGCTCATACATCGCCGCATACATTCCAATTTGTTCAAGAGTTAATAAATCAGGCCCCGCTGCCATCACACCTCCTGTCACTAAAATGGAAGCGGTATTAATTCTGCCTATCGCCATCAAATGAGCGGGAACCGCTTTATCACAACTTGATATGAACACCGCACCATCAAAGGGCGTCGCTCCATAATGAATTTCTATCAAATTGCAAATGATATCTCTTGAAACCAACGAATAATTGCCGCCATCATGCCCTTGACTCATACCGTCACAAGTATCCGTCGCAAAATATTTTGCTGCTTTCGCACCGGAAGCATTGGCGCTTTTCTCCACTTCCTGCACAAACTCAAATAAATGGGCACTGCCGGGATGGCTATCCCCAAAGGTGCTTTCAATCATAATTTGGGGCTTATCTAAATCACACAACTGCCAACCCATTCCTAATTTTAAAGAATCCATCTCCGGCGCAATCGCTCTCACCTGTTGACTAATCAGTTTCATGTTTCCTCTCCTTTGCCTTATCATCTTGGTTCACCTGATACGGATTTTATGGTCTAACCGCTGTTCCGTCCGGCAAACGACTAAATAACCAACTGTGATCCATATCAATCGCCGGATACTTTTGAGCCTTTTTTTCATCAAATTCTATGCCGATTCCCGGAGTATCTTTCAAATATACATACCCCTTATCGGTTTCCGGACAGCCCGGAAAGATTTCTTTTTCCGCTTCTGTAAATCCGGCAAATTCTTGAACACCAAAATTATGAATACTCAAATCCAAGTGCATTTGTGCCACTGCCCCTATTGGACTTATATCGGTAGGCCCATGCCATGCGGTTCTCACTCCATAGGCATCACAAAAATGTGCCAATTTTATCGCCGGTGTCAGCCCACCTATATCACTAAGATGTACTCTGATAAAATCAATCCACTGGTTCTGAACAATCCGCTTCCATTCCAGAGGATTGGTAAACAATTCCCCCATCGCAAACGGCACCGCTGTCTGTTCACGTAAGATCCGGTAATAGTCCACTTGTTCCGGCGGCAGAGAATCTTCCAAGAAAAATAATCGAAATGGTTCTACCTCCTTTGCAAATTGTAAACTATCCGCTAAACTCAGGCGTTCATGAACATCGTGCATAATTTCAATATCCCAGCCGATATCCTGGCGAATATTGTCCAGCAGTCTCACGACACTTTGCATATACATTTTCGGATGATAATATGCCCCCGCCGGCGCTTGTTTTGGCTTATTAATGATTTGATTCCTGCCCCCTTTATTTCCACCATAGGTTCCCATATGACAGCGAATATGACTATACCCATCTTCTTTATAAGCATAAATAGCCTCTTTCACCTCTTCAAGCGTTGAACCATCCGCATGACGATATACCGTAATTCCCTCTCTGCTCTTGCCACCAAATAAATCATAAAGGGGCATACCGGCTAATTTTCCCTTTATATCCCAAAGTGCTTCATCCACTCCCGAAATCGCATTATTCAAAACTGGACCGCTGCGCCAATAAGAACTGCCCATCATCACCTGCCACGCATCTTCAATATTATGAACACTTCTGCCGATTAACATTGGTTTTAAATATTCTTCTATCGCTGTTACAACCGCCTTGTGACGCCAAGTAAAAGTGGCGCAGCCATACCCGTAAAGCTCCGGCTCAGAGGTTTCTACCTTGACAACCACAAGATTTAGCTTCCGAGGGGCCGTCACAAATACTTTGATATTCCTAATTGTTATATTTTTCATTCTTTATATCCTCTCAATATTCTTTCTGTAAATTATTTTTTTCTATGATAAAAGATTAGCATACATTCCTCCTTTTCGCTATGTTCATATATGTCCTATTTTAAGGTCAATATTGACTTTTATAGTGAATGATGAGATAATTATAAATATTCTGATTTCATAGCCAAAGAGGGGATTTTATGAGCACTTTAACCCATGAAACAATCAAAATACAATCTAATATTCAAGTATACTTTTTGACCTATGAGGATAGAAATGTACTAATCGAAAATCATTGGCATAATAGTCTTGAGATACTGCTTGTGAAGTCCGGAAGCATACATATACAAATCGGACAAGCTTCTCATTATTTATATGCTGGTGATTCTATCCTGATTAATTCTGGTGAGCTTCATGCCACACAATCCATTGAATTTTCCGAAATTCAGCTTTTACAAATTCCTTATTCACTATTGGCGGAAAAAATTCCCAACTTGGAACATATATATTTTTCTTATCCCCTAAAATCTTCCGCTTTATACTCCGAATTTAACCAGCTTTTAAATGAATTAGGACATATTTATCAAACCCAAGACACCGCATATGCCTTTCTTTTTTCCAGTGTTCTTTATAAATTTTTATTTTTATTAGTAACGCACTGTCAGCAAAAGCTCTCAAGTGCCGATATTCTTAAAAATGATACTAAACGTAACCGCCTATTATTCATTATCAATTATGTGAAAGAGCATTATGCTGAAACTATTTCTTTGAGCGAAATTTCAGCTTTGGTTTCCTTAAGGCCAGAATATTTCTGTCGCTTTTTCAAAAAATATATGGGCATAAGCTTTCTTGCCTATGTAAATGAAATTCGACTAATACATATCTATACTGAACTTTTAAATACCCAAAATACCATTACTCATATCCTCGGAAAACATGGGTTTACAAATTATAAGCTTTTTATGAAAATTTTTCGCCAAAAATATCATTGCACCCCTCAACAATTTAGAAAACAACTCACTTCTTCTAAGACAACATAAAAGTACTTACAGGCTGAAATTTTTCTTTAACCTGTAAGTACTAAATTAATCTTTCTTAAATTATAGATAGCATCAGTTTTATCATGCCTACGCTTCTTTTGGTTCACTCTTAAAAATAATTTTTAATATCGGAAAAAATATCCAAAACGATATCGTGCTATTAATGATCATCACGATTGAGTCGGCACTTATCATTCCTAAGTGTTTCCCCAGTGAATCCATACAGAAATTATAAATCGGTGTTTTATATAATCCCTGTAATGCTGCTGCTCCTATTGAAATGATAACCCATGCAATAAAATACCATATGGCAGTTTTAAGCACACTGTTATTCTATTTAAAAGTAACTTTTTTTTGCTTCCCTTAATTGCGCGATGGATAACTATATCGCTTTCATGAACTTATTATTTTGCAGTATAACATATTTTTCTTTTTAATCAAACTATTCTCTTATCTAATTCACCATCTTTTTGAACGATTCTCTGTCATGAAATATTTCCATAACTGTTATCTATACAATCTATACAAAAATTTATAAAAAAGTAAAGTTAAATTGAAATAAAGAAAAAATTCATTTATAATAATGAAATAGGGGTGGACATATATAGTAATTATATTATCGCCAAGTTTATTATCTGGACAATCCATATAATTAAAGAATTACTAATAAATGAAAGGAGGATTAAAATTAGTGACTGAAAACGATAAACTGGACTTGATACTTAACAAAATTGAAACTGTAAGACTTGATCTTGAGTCTGTAAAATATGACCTTGAGACTAAAATTGAAACTGAAATTAAAGCTGTAAGACAAGATCTTGGTGATGAAATTAAATCCGTAAGACAAGATCTTAGTGATGAAATTAAATCTGTAAGACAAGACCTTGGTGATGAAATTAAATCTGTAAAATACAATCTTAAAGCTGAAATTACTGCTATAAAACTCACTTTAGAAAATGTAACAAATAAAAATATTCAAATCATCGCTGAAGGACATTTAGATTTATCTCGAAAATTAGATGATGCCTTAGGTTCCGAACGTGACAATAAAATGATAAAAATAA
>JGI994J12354_10001817_pt1 | contig 21373 bp, 23 predicted proteins | sample IntmicLarv3ML3BL_FD_12354 | JGI IMG/M metagenome (IMG submission 12354) | reverse complement strand
AACAATAATTTTATTGAATCCTTTAATAATACTTTCAAGGATTGGTATAAAACTAAACGAGGTTTTAAGTCCTTTGCATCTGCTTTAGCCTTAATTACTGTATTTATGTTTCATTATAATTTCATAAGACCACATGGTTCTTTAAAGGAGGTCACTCCTGCCAATGTTGCCGGTTTTCAAACTAATGAAAATAGAGTTAATAATTGGTTGCTTTTCTAAATTCATTTTTTTATTCTTGAAATTTCCCTTGGGTAACCTTTTTTTGTTTTTTTTGCATATTTATTATTTTTACATACTGCATTTTTTCATTTCAAGTTAACAGAGCCAAGTCGGGTTATTTATAATTTTTTGAAAAGGTTCTAATCCCAAAAAATCATACATTCTTGCATAGAATCGAACTTTTTCAGGTGTTGCGTCGTTGTCATTATCAATCGAAAAAAACACATGTGAATGGTCAATTTTTTTTGATAATTCAAACATTTCATCTAAAATTTTTTGCGCTTCGACTTGTTCCAATCTATTTGTATTTTCCATTTAAATTAACCTCCGTTTCCAAAAGGACAGCGCCCACCGTTTTAAGTTTTACTCCGTTTTAATTTTTTTCGGTTTCTCACCATAAAACTGATAGTAATCCGTTTTAATTTTCCCGTTATATAATTTCCTTTTAACACTGGCTCTTCTGCCGACGATTTTTTCAAATTCTTCATATGAAGTAATTACATAAACGCTCCAAGTATCATTTGTAAAAAATACTTTTTTCATATTTCCGTAAAGTATTTCTATCTCCTTGAGAGTCCCGATTCTTTCTCCGTAAGGCGGATTACAAATAATCACGCCGTAATCGCCTTGAAGTTTTATATCTTTCATATCTTTCACTTCAAAAGAAATACAATCGGAAACGCCTGCTTTTACAGCATTTTCCCGTGCGACTTCCACCGCTTCGTCGTCCAAATCGGATGCGAAAATTCGTAATTGTGTTTCGTTATCGATTTTGCTTTCCGCATCGGCACGCACTTCCGCCCAAAGATTTTCGGGAATAAAATCCCATTTTTCACATGCGAAACCGCGATATAAGCCGGGCGCGATATTTTTTGCCATCAAAGCCGCCTCTATTGGAATCGTACCCGAGCCGCACAGCGGGTCAAGTAATATTTTATCTTTTTTGTAATAACTCAAATCTATCATCGCCGCCGCCAAAGTTTCTTTAATCGGTGCTTTTGTTGCGTTATCGCGATATCCGCGCTTATGTAAAGACGTGCCCGACGTATCGATTGTAAGCGTTACAAAATCTTTCAGTATTCCGACTTGAACTTTGTAATCCGCGCCCGTTTCATCAAACCAATCAACTTTATATTTCAATTTTAATTTTTCCACGATAGCTTTTTTAACAATACTTTGGCAATCGGAAACGCTGAATAATTGCGATTTCACGGATTTCCCGATAACCGTAAATTTCCCGTCGAGCGGAATAAAATCTCCCCACGGCAACGCTTTTGTTTTCTCAAAAAGTTCATCAAAAGAAAGCGAGTTAAACTCCCCCACTTTAATCAAAATTCTGTCCGCACATCTAAACCAGATGTTACTTTCGACAATCGTGCGCTCATCGCCCGTAAATTCCACACGTCCGTCCTGCACTTTTATACCGTTAAATCCCAGATTGTTTGCTTCTCTTTTTACTATTGCTTCCAACCCGAAAGTTGTCGTCGCTATTAAATTATACATTTGTTATCTCCTAAAAATTTAATTTACCGTTCCCGTCTTCCCATTATCGCCTTAATATCAGCGATAACTTTTTGCTTTTCCTTATCCGTATCGCGTTTTGTCGTATCTATAAAAATGCGCTCTCCGAAAATTTTAAAATTCAATTGTGAATTTATAATTTTCAAAAAGTTTCCGTAATTATTAATATCCAAATCAAATGTCAAATGCGCTTTGTGCCTGTCGCCTCTATAAAATCTGTCAATAAATCTTCGATGCAAAACTTTTAAATCGCATGTAAGCAAAATTGTAATCGGGGTATATCCGTGCTTAGAAATAATTTTTTCAAGCCCGTCCGCTTCGCCGTCTCGGAAATTACTTTCCAAAATCAAAGGCATATTGCATCGCATAAATCTTTCCGCGATATGTAAAAGTAATGAAAAAGTTACCTCGCTTAATTTTTTATTTTCCTTTCTATCCGCCGCACCGAGTTCATCAAACAGAATTTCTTTTATAGAATCCTTATTAAAAAAAGGAATATTTAATTCTTTAGATATTTTTTCCGAAAAAGTAGTTTTGCCCGCACCAACGGGACCCGCAATTAAAATAATATATTTTTCCATTGTTTCGACCTCCAAAAAAAATAGAGCGATATCGAAGATTATACCACCAAAAAATATTATTAACAATAAAGCTGTTCGGAAACCACCTTTTTACTGACGGAAACCGCGATGCTTTAACGCAGTTTCCGTCAGTTTGTTCAAGTTTCCGAACAGCTCTAATAATTGCAAATATATTAAAAGGTAAATTTTTGTTTGTTTTTTGGATTTTCATTTTTTATTTTTCAATTTTGAAAAATTTTTTCAAGGTTGTTATTTCATTATAAAATTTAATTAATCACGCAATACATAAATCAATTACCGATTTGAAAATCAATTACATATTTTTTTAAAAATCATTTTTATATTTAAATTTTTCATAATTTAATCATTTTTTATATTTACTCTGTATTCATTTTGTGGTAACTGTTGATTTACAATTAACACATAATTTACAATTAATGATTAATTGAGAATCAAGATTTCTAAGATTTCTGCAAATAGGGGGTAAATATAGTATGAAATCAACTACAAAAAAAGGTTTAACTTTAATTGAAATATTAATTGCCATGGCATTGCTTGCCATAATCACCGTTTTCGGAACTTCGATTATGGGCGTCTTTGTCAAAGGCGGTGAGGCAACCGCAAAAGCAACGGGGGTTCAAGACAGTTTGAGGGTAACGTCTTCAACCGTGAAAAATGTAATAATGAATGCATCTTCAATTTTCATTTTGAATGACAGTGCTTTCGACCCTTCTAATCACACTCCGGGCTGGAGTTACATCGGTTTGGAAACAAACGCCGACGGAAAAGATGAGGTTGTGCATTACATTTACAATCCCGAGTCCGCCGCTGATACGAGTTTGGACACTCACAACAGAGTTGTTTTGTGTCACCCTACATCGGGCGCGGCTTTGGACTTAAATTTTACTACAGATTCAGAAAATCCATCAAAAGTAAATTTCACTACTAAAGCAATCAACGATGATTCTTCGGAAATTTCCAGAATAGAATCTTCAACTGAGTCATTAAACGCAAGCAACATTATTAACTGGTCGACTTCGACTTCAAAAGCTATTGCATATCGTGTAGAGGGATTTGAAGTTGATGCAGGTACTGAAATTGTATATCAACCTGCTTTAATTGGATTCACTTTAGATAAATCGGGTAGTATGAATTGGGATATGGCAGGCAACAGTACTTCTGACCCTACTAAGAGAAGAACTTATTTTCTGAGAAACTCACTTTATAATTTCGTTAATAAATTCGCTGATACTCCGGGCGTTTACATTACTTCAAATGCTTTTGGTTGGTCTGTTGATGCTGCTGATGTAAGGTCTCCTAAAGAATTAGTTTCGCCGGATTTGGATGATTTGCGTTATATGTTCAATCCTTCAACTTATGCAAATAACGGTTATCCTTCCGGTACAGATTTTATCAGACCTGACGGTAACACAAACGGTGGTGACGGTCTTAGGATTCTTTACCATCAAATGAGAGGTGACTTGCCTGCGGCTGCTAATTATGTTGACCCACCGGGAGTTGCTGACATGAAAAAAATGTACATTGTAGTTTCTGATGGTGAAAATAATACTCTTACTTTTGAAAATTCTTTTAATCAAGACCATGATATTGACCTTGTTTATCGAGGTCCAAAGTTCACGATTACAACTACAGAGGACTATACTTGGCATACAACAGCTACAAAAGCGGGCGTAAATTATCATGTAGAAAGTAACTTAAGTAAACCTTTTGGTAATTCTTATATGATTTCTATCGCCAAATTTATTGTTGCAAACGAACCTGCTGATACAGAGTATTTTGCGATTGCCGTTGGTAAACCGTTGACTTTCTTCCACAGCTTAGGGGAAGCTTTCGGTCATGGTGCTCCTACAAGTGACGCATATAAAAAACACATGTTTACGGCGGAAACGGCAGACCAATTAGATGCGGCATTTGTTTCTATAATGGATACGGTTTCTATGAATATCGAACTTCTCAGAGGTCCTAACCGTTAATCAAATATTAATAAATAAATTTAAGCATTAAGTTGATTGCAAAATTGACTTAGTGCTTTTTATTGTTTTTTTGAAATAAAAAATGCAAAATAAAAATCAATTCTAATTCATATCCACTTACACATAAAATCATTAATCAGATTCGATTATAAACTAAGAATAATAATTAAACTAAAAATATTTTAATTTAACTGGCTATTTAAATTTAATCATGTTATAATATCAGCATCGGTTCGGTAATTTTCGCTCAGCGAAAATAAATTTATTTACTTAACCTAAGTTTTTTTTGAAAGTATCAACCGACAGGGTGATTTTTTTGTGAAGCAAAAACACCGAGAGAGGGCAACAAATTAATGAAGAGTGATAAACCGCGCTTAAAACGTAATACCGTTCAAGGTCAATTAATTTATAGTACTTTAAAACAAATGAAAGGTTCTCACCCATCAGCGTTGGATATACATCGAGAACTTATGAAAGAATATCCCGGAATCAGTACTGCGACTATATACAGTCATCTTCGCGCGCTTGTGAAAGAGGGAAAACTTCAAGCTCTTTCTTCTCTCGGCTCGGCAGAGCGTTTTGATATTGTTTTGACAAAACATTATCACATCAAATGCGAATCTTGCGGAGTTTTGAGCGATTTATCCATCGAAGTCGCAACAGGCATGGACGAATCGGCAGAGGCGGCATCGGGATATAAAGTGTACGGTCATCATACTATTTTTTATGGTATTTGTCCTATTTGTAATGAAAAACAAAATAAAGTATGCGACGCTAACGGCGCAGAAGGAGGTAATCATGAAAAATGACAGAATGTTCTTAAAATGCGGTATTTGCGGTAACATCATCGCGATGATTGAAAATGCAGGTCCGACGCCTGTTTGTTGCGGACAAAAAATGAATTTGTTAGAGCCCGGAACTTCGGACGGCTCAAGAGAAAAGCACGTACCCGTTGCAACAAGAACCGAAAAAGGTATCGAAGTCCATGTCGGCTCTGAGCCTCACCCAATGACGGAAGCGCATCACATCGCGTGGATTGTATTAGCGGGCGAAAACTGGACACAACGCATTAAACTCGACCCTACGGGAAAACCGGAAGCTACATTCTGCGTTTGCGATAACACGGAGTCTGTATCTGTGTATGAATATTGTAATATACATGGATTGTGGTCGTCAGAATTGTAATTTGCAAGTGAATTTTTTTAATCTAAAAAATTAAATTAATAAATTTAAGCCACCCAATCAACTCGGGTGGCTTTTTTGAATATTTTTTTAATGTGAAAGATTTCATTTATTTATTTGATTAAAAAAATTAAAATCTCCCAAACTCTTTAAAAACTAATCCATTAAATTTTTATCTATAATCGTGTAATTAACTCTGTGAAGATATAAAGATTTTCCGTCAACATTTAATCTCGTCATTTTAGGCAAATCGTTCGGAATCGTTACATAAACGGAATCGCCCTCATAAACGCCGATGGGCTTTCCGAATTGCGAATATATAACAATCAATCTTTGTTTGCCCATATCATTTTTAAACCCGTTTATCATTTTATCAAACGGAATATAATTTATTAAAGAATCCGATTCAATCGCGTCAAGTTCTTCAAACGTCGCTAAAATCGGGATTCCTTTTTCCTCAAATATCAGCGTGTTGCCGACCGTTAAAATTTGATTACCGTCAATCGTGATATCTAATACGGAATTTATTTGTAAATCTCCGCTGTCACTCACTTGTGGGTCATACGGCTCGATGTCAATGTGACTTCCCGTAATTGTCAAAGTCGGATTTCCCTCGTTGTCAAATTGTCTTATCGTGTAGCTGTTTCCTAACAGTGTTCCTTTTTTCGTGGCGAACCAATCATTAATTTTGGCGCACCCCGTAAACACAACCACGATTAAAGATAAAATCAAAAAAACTTTTGAAAACTTTTTAATTTTAGTATTAGTAGTATTTTTCATAAAAAATCTCTCCTTTATATAAATTTCAAAACACAAGTTCTAATCAATATTCGGTTTATAATTAAGAATTAAGATTATTTTTATTCAAAACTCTTTCAAACACATGTACGAAAATAAAATAAGAAATATTGGCAAATTTAAAGAAAATTTTGCAAGGGGATAATTTCAAAAATTTTATGTTAACAAAGATTTATATTTATTTCCGTGCACAAAAAAACCTCCGAACAAATCGAAGGCTTTATGTAGTCACTTAGAATAATATGTGGTCTCAAAAGTATTCTGGGGGAAATTTTATTTAACCATTCATTATCTTATTCTAAAAATTAACTATCAAGTTATCTATTTTCTGATTAGAGTTGCGTACAATTCTAATCGTGTCCCGCTGCGTTTCAATAATCGAATCTAACTTAGTAATAATTCTTGCCTTGTCGGTATTTAATGCGAAAAGTTCATATCTGATGTCATCAATAGAGTATCTGATTTTTTGAAAAAAATCTTCCAATCCGTCAGAAACATTTTCATAATCGCTAAAAGCTTTAGAAACAGAATCAACTTTTTCCGAATCCAGAGTTTTGTTATAATGCTCACACAAATCAAGCCTTGATTGTAATTTGTGTATATTCAAAGTCTGCTGTTTTGTCGCTTGCTTCAACTCTCTGGTTTTATCCATGACCGTACTCATCAAATCTTCGATAAATAAATCTTCAATGAAAAAATTTTCGGTTGAATCATTGATAAAAAAATCCGAATTAAAATTTTTGATTTCAACTTCCTTGATTCCAATGTTTTTCCCTTTAATTTCGTCCTCAATAAAACTTTCAAAATCTCCTAAATCAAGATGTACTTCCTCTTGAGGTAAGATGTACTTATAAGCAAGCTTTTCTGTAATGTAACATGATGGTCTTGCCAACAACGAAACCACTAGTAGTCCGCCAATAATAACTGTCATAGGTATTCCTCCCTATTATCATAGTTATCCATCCACTAAGAAACCATCTTCATACATGGTACAACACAAGTATGAATAATTTGTGAAGTTCATATGAAAATTGTGTAAAGAGAAAAACAGTTCAGTCTTATTTGTTACGGCAAAATGACTGAACTGTTTTTTAAATTTTATTATGTCGCTCATTTTGTGTTTTACTTTCTTAGCTTGCCTTAAATCTATTACTGTTTCTAAATATTTTATTAATTCCTCCATTACAATCATCTCCTCCTTTTGACTATAATGGAGTTATCAATTTATTTCATGTGTTTATCCTGTGCATTTGTCCTGTACCTGCTTTTAAAATTTTTTTTAATTCGGATAAATGACTTTCGCTATTACCCATTAAAGTAATAGCGAAGTCTATAAAAATAAAAAACGTTAATTTATTTATCATCAGCCGCAACAACGCCAGGTAATTCCTTACCCTCTAAAAATTCTAAACTTGCGCCGCCGCCTGTTGAGATGTGCGACATTTTATCGCCGAATCCCAAAATATTAACAGCCGCCGCCGAGTCGCCGCCGCCGATAATTGTTGTCGCGTCGATATCAGCCAAAGCTTTTGCAACCGCGATTGTTCCGTTTGCGTAGTTTTCCATTTCAAAAACGCCCATCGGACCGTTCCAAACAACGGTTTTAGCGTCTTTTAATGCGTTTGCGAATAATTCTCTTGTTTTTTCTCCGATATCAAGTCCCATCCATTCATCAGGAATTGAATCACTGGAAACTGTTTTAAACTCCGTATCGTTTTTAAATTCTTTTGCGATTACGGTGTCAATCGGCAATAAAAGATTTACGCCTTTTTCTTTCGCTTTTTCCATCATTTCTTTTGCGTAGTCAACTTTATCTTCTTCAAGCAATGAAGTTCCGATTCCGTGACCTTGCGCTTTCATGAATGTATACGCCATGCCGCCGCCGATTATAAGCGTATCAACTTTATCCAATAAATTGTTTATAACTTTAATTTTATCAGAAACTTTTGCGCCGCCCAAAATCGCGACAAAAGGTCTTTCGGGATTATTAACCGCGTTTCCTAAATACGCAATTTCTTTTTCCATAAGATAACCGACCGCTGAATCATCAACGAATTTTGTAACGCCGACGGTCGAACAATGTGCTCTGTGAGATGAACCGAAAGCGTCATTAACAAAAATATCCGCCAAGCCTCCCAATTCTTCCGAGAATACATCTTCATTTTTAGTTTCTTCTTTTCTGAAACGAGTGTTTTGTAATAAAACAACGTCACCGTCTTTCATATCCGCAACAGCTTTTTTGGCGTTTTCGCCGACAACATTATCATCATTCGCGAAAACAACTTCTTTATTTAAATGCCCACTTAATTTTTTAGCGACCAATACCAAAGAAAATTTTTCTTCCGCGCCGTCTTTAGGTTTTCCGAGATGCGAACATAAAATAACTTTCGCGCCGTCTTTCATTAATTTTTGAATAGTCGGTAATGCCGCCGCAATCCTGTTTTCATCTGTGATAACGCCGTCTATGATAGGCACGTTAAAATCACATCTGACCAAAACTTTTTTTCCTTGTACTTTTAAATCCTCAATAGATTTTTTGTTTAACATAAATATAAAACTCCCTTCGTTATTTATGAATAGTATTTCACTTGATATTAATTTAACCAGATTATTATACCATGTTTTATTATATACTAAAGAAATTTTTTCTCAAGGGAGAAATCCTTTTTATCAAGTGACTTCACACATAAATATTACATGCTCAAACTTATGGTAAAAAAATAAATTTTTTTAATTTCTCAAATTGGTAAAAGCCATAAAAACCGTCACGCCAATCCCCAAAATCAACCCTGCCAAGATTCCGAATTTAAAAACTCCGTCACCCAAAAATATAGAAAAAAAGGCGGTGCACATCAAGCACAGAAAAAATATTGCGATTCCTTCAAAAATTATTATCGCAATCGTCGCAGGTATAGATTTATATTTTTCGGATTCTTCCTGCTCCGCAATCAGATTTTTGAAATGCTGATTATAGCGCGTAACATAATCTTTATAACGGGCGGCGTCCTCCGTCGGCGCATACGCAATCGCGGATTTATATTCCGACGAATCCTCATCTATCAAGATTGAATATCGGTCGGCTATATTTTTTAAACCGCCCCAATTTTGCTCTTTTAATTTAATCTCGCACAAAACCATTCCCCACCAACATTCGTGGTCGGTCGGGTCTTGCTCGGAAACTTCCGAAAATTTTTCGATTGATTGTTTATATTGCTGTGCCGCATAAGCCTTTTGAGCAATTTCTTTTAATTGTGATGCCCCCATGATGCCGTCAATCTGAATATTTATTTTTGAATCGTCTTTCCAACGCACTTTCGTGCCGCAATATTCGCAAAAAGTTTCTTCTTTTTTGATTTCGTTTTGAATATCTGCTCCGCAACTCGGACATTTCAAAGCTTCATATGCCATAACAATTTTCCCCCGAAATTATTAATTCTTTGATTTTGATAATTTATTAACTCTTAATAGCTATAATGATACCACATTTCGCATACATGAATCAATTTGTATCGACGTTAACGGAAACGATATAAATTAAATATTGACTCGGACAAAATAAATAACAACCGTATTGATTAGACCTGTTCGGAAACCTGAACAGCTTTATTGATATAAATTTAATTAAAATTTTAGGCTATGTCAGAAATTAATTTTCTTACATAGCCTAAAATGTTGTTTTTTATTTTTTTAGTTTTTTATTTTTTTAGTTTTTTATTTTTTTATTGTGCTGATTCTTATATTTGCGGGTTCTATACCCGTTTTTCTTTTAATAATATCTTCGATTTGTGCGATTTCCGCGTCGGACAATTCTTCTTTTCCGATAACAACATCTACCGTTGTATCGTCGATTCTGACGTAAACTTCCTTGAATCCTTTTGCTTCAATCATCGCTTCCGTTGCGGATTCCTTTTCAATTCTTTTTTGCATTTCCAAAACTTCGTCCGCATATTTTGCTTTTTGTTCAGATTCGATATTATCGTTATTTATTAATTCCGTTATCAATTCTTTTTGTTTCGAGCGGTCTTGCTCCCTCACCAATTTCGCTTGAATAAAAAAATTATCTACATTCGATGTAACAAAAATCGCCGAGCCCGCATCGTCCTCAGGTTCGTCTGTCATGATTTCTTCTGTCAAATTTTCCTGTGCCGTGTTATCCGCCGTGCTTTCTATGTTTAAATTTCCTTCGCTTATAATCGCGCTTGCATCATTTACGGATAAAATTTCGATATCCCCTTCGATAATTTCCGTGTTTGTTAATGCTGTTAATGCGTTTCCGTGGTCGTCCAATACAATCGGCGAAAGTTTTTCATCATTCATATTAAGCCCGACCGTCGTTACTTTGGTTTCATTTATTTCAACATAATTTAAATATCCCGCAACCGCTATCATTACAACTAACGCCGTTAAAATCACTTGATTTCTTTTCATACTAAACATAAATTTTTATCCTCCTTGATTGTTGTTCTCATTCAAATAATAAAATTCAAATAATAAAATTCAAATAATAAAGGATTACAACTAATATTTTCCCCACGAAAAACGAAGTTTTTCGCAAAAAAATTTGTTTCGCTTTTCAAAGCGAGTGGGTGTGGTCAACGCCCACAATCTTTTAATCCTTTTCCTCATCACTTCATCTTCAAAACCTCAACCCTGTGCGTTTCAACGCCCAAAACCGTTACGACCGCATTTATTAACTGCTCTTTTACATTAGCCGCACCGCCGCCCTGCGCAATAACTATAACGCCCGAAACAGTCGGCTCAATCTCCTTTAATATCAAAGGTTTTTGTTTGCCCCCCTCTGTTATTATTATGTTTTTTATTTCTTCACTGTAATTTCTTGTTTCACGCAAACCTCCTTCGCCGTCATCTTCTGAAACTATATTTTCATTTATATTTTTATCTTGAGATAAAACAATTTCACCGCTATGATTTAGCTTTACCATAACTTTTACTTTGCCTGCGCCCGAAATAAGCGAAAGCGTTTCTTCCAATCTTTTTTCTAAAATCCTCTCGTAACTTTCGTCCGCGGAATAAACAATTTCATTTTCGCCGCTCAGCGATTTTTCGGGAGTGTTAATGTTTTCCGCCTCGTTTTCTTTACTCGACGCATTGTTTGTATTCCCCAAAATTATAAGCGCCAATCCCACAGTTAATGCTATTAATAATGTTGTAAATTTATTCCCGTCACTTTTCAAAAAACTTTTTATCTTTTCCATCTCGTAACTCCCTTTGCGCTTTATTTCTTCCGTACTTTTACATTTATATTCGTTACGGACAAATTATAGAAGTCCTTATATAAATTTTTTAAGTTATTTATTTTTTCATTTTGAATTTCTTGTTTGTCCTTTTCATTTTTTATTTTTACAGGTTCGATTTTTATAAATTTATCATCTTTTTTTTGAATATTTTCCGTTACGGTTAACTCTATATTTAAAATATTTCCGAAACTTTCTTCTCTTTCGTCAATCAAAATTGAAACTTCCTCAACGATAAAATCTTTTTGCATCTTGCTCATCGCGATTATCTGCGATTCCAAATTATTTTTATAGACCGCAATAATCCGCTCGTCCGTGTTGTCCGAAGCCCGTATATCTTCATAAATCATGTCGTGCTCCAAAGACATCACTGATTTATTTAATATATAATCAAAATTGTTAACCATAAAAATTTCGGAAATCGGTTTTAAAATCAGCAAAATTAAAATAAATCCTAAAATTAAGTTTATATAATTTTTATATTTGTTACTCGGCAGAAATATTCCGATTAGCGAAGTAAAAATCAAAAATACAGCTATTGTTTTTGTGTAATCGGATAAAAAATTTATCATTCGCAACACCTCTCATAACATTTTTTCGTATGCGGAACGGTCAAAATCGTTCCCTACTTTTGAAAATAATTATTTTTAGAAATCAGTTTCCGCGGTTACTCGTATTTTAAATTGATAATGAAATTATTATGTTAAGCAAATACATTAAAACGGAAATAAAAGTCGCGGCGAAAATCAAAATCGTTAATTTACTCATATTCGCAAGACATTCCGTAATTTTTTCATCGCTTACGGGCTCGATTAAAGCGCTTGTAATTTTATAAATAACGATTACGGAAAAGAGTTTTATCATCGGAATAGCGGAAAATAAAATAATAATTATTATCGCACCGACCATAAAACCGCTTTTTGTGGCGCTCGACCAATATAAAACGGTATCGACCGCACTTTGTAACGCTCCGCCGACGACGGGTACGACCGAAACCGTTGATTTCACGCCTTTTACAACTAAATTGTTCGCTATCGGCGTTGATAATTTTTGTAACGATAAAATTGTCGCGAAAATTATCGCTATAGATTTCAACGTGAAACTTATAAGATTTTTTAAAACCTCACTCAATTTTGATAAGGTTTCTTTTACGGATAAATAATTTATCATCTGAATAACCGCGGTCATTGTTAAAATCGGGCTGACGAAATATTTTATGACTCGGGTTATTACGTTTACCGTTAAAAATAAAATCGGGTTGAATGTGAGTGCGGAAACTTGATTACCCGATGCGAATAGTAAACCGATTATCAAAGGAATCAGCGACAACATTAGATTTGAAGTTTTATCAACCACGTTAACCATAATGTTTAAACTCAGCCCGAAAGAATTAAAAAGCAATATTATGAAAACCACATAACATATATAAAACCCGAGTTGTGCGATTTCTTTCTGTTTAAAATTATCCGTAAAATTTTTGAAAATTCCGCTCAATATTCCGACGATAATTAAATTTTTAAACAACGCCATATTTAAATAGATTTCTTTAAATAACAAATTTAAAAAACTCTTTATCACTTGAATAAAAGATAAATCTAAATCGCCCGACATTGCCTTTTTCACCAAATCTCTGAAATCCAAATTTAAATCTTCGTTTGATATTAATTTTTCCAAATCGGAAAAGTCATACATATTCAATTGCTCATCTATATTTAAAATTTCGGTCGCGCTGACTTTTTGCGGACATAAAATAAACAGAAATAAAATTAAAAAAATTATTTTTAATAACGCTGTTCGTAAACCTCCTTTTTGCCGAAGAAAAGCGCGATGGGTTAAGATAATTTTCGCCGACTTGTTTAATTTTCCGAATAGCCTTAATATTAATTTTTTCATTTGTTAAAATCCTTTCTGAAAAATAATGATTATCAGATTTGTTTTCCGTAGCACCTTGTAAAGTTCAAAAGTTTGCAACCGACATGATAAAAATTCACGTGTAGGGGCGGTGCTTGTTCCGCCCGCATTTATAGCAATTTTTGCTCATCAATTCAAGGCAAAAGATTAACGACAATATTAAGCAACGAAAGCAAAATCGGCGCGGAAATCGTCATTATCAAAATCTTGCCGCCCAATTCAATTTTTGACGCAATGGAATTTTCGCCCGCGTCCGCGCAAATCTCCGAGCCGAACTCCGCAATATACGCGATTCCGATAACTTTTAAAATAATCGCGACATAATCGGAATTTAAATCAGCGGATTCCGTTACGGCATTAAGCAAGTTAAAAACCGCTTTGAGTTTCGGCGTTAACCTCATAAAAATAAAAACGCCCGTTATTATCGCAATCATGGCGGAAAACTGCGGCAAATCTTTTTTTACGGTTAACGATAATATGGTTGCGACAATTCCTATTGCCGCGATTTGAATTATTTCCATTTATAAAAACTCCTTTGTGAAAGTCTTTGAATTTGCGGGTGCTGCCCACACCCGACCTCATTGTTTTTCACTTCGTGAAAAATTGCCTACGGCAACCGATATCTTTCGGCAACTACATTTTGAAAAAAGCGGTGCAAAAACTTCTGTCCGAAAAACTTTGCTTTTCGGGTTTTAAAATAAAATATTTTCAATTTTAAAATTTTTATTTTTGATGATATGTTTTCGTAGGGGCGGCGATTGCTCCGCCCGTTTTACAACGTTTCATAATAATTAATTTTCAAAACTGAAATAAAGTTTTCACCGTATCAAAAAGTTCTCCGATATATTTAATCACCCAAAACAGCACAACAACAAGCCCCGAAAGCGTCGTCATCATAGCCTGCTCTTGTCGCCCCGCGCTCATCAAAACTTGATTCAACACCGCAACCAAAATCCCAACCGCCGCAATTTGAAAAATAATTTGAATATCCACAAAAATGCTCCTCTCAATTTTTATATAATTCGTTTTGCAATAGACATGGGAAAAAATTTTGACTCTTCCGTTTTGCTTGCGGAATTGTCAAAAGTATTCCCCACAAATTCCGTTTTCACCGTTTTCTGGCCATGCGTATGCCGATTTTTAAATTTTTCATGCTCTCACATTAATAAAATACAAGCCAATATCCCGCTCAAAATTCCCAAGTTGTTAAATAATTTCTTGTTCTTTTCCGTTTCTTGATTTAAAATTTCGATTTTGTCATCGATATAAGAAATCGTAAAATCAATATTTTTTTTCTGCATGTTATCGTCCGAAAAACCGAAACAGTTTCCAAAACTTTTTAATTCTTCGATGTCCTCGTTTTTCAAATTGAGATACGATTTATATTTTTCAATTTTATTAACCCAAACGCTATCCAAATTATTTTGAGTAAAATTATAAATCTCATCATGAACAGCCCCGAAAATCTGACTTACAGGCTCTTTAGTTTTCAGTGAAATATTTTTACAGCATTCACCCAGAGGAGTTTTGAAACTTTCGATTTCGGATTTCAAAATCAAAAAAGCTTTTTTAAATTCTCTTAAATCGTTTATTCTCAGGGTTTTCATCTTTCCGATTTCGATACCGATTAATGAAATCGAAACAAAAATAATTCCCATTCCGATAATTTTAAAAATAAAAATTTTTCTCGCCCCTTTCGTGAAGTCACAAAACAGAATTTAAATCCGCATCGTAAATTCCCGTAACTTCGCCCGCCGTTTCGTCATAGCCCAAAACTATATATCTTTCAAAAATTTTTTTATTAATCAAATTATTCAAGACGGGTTTTAATTTCAAATCCTCAATATTTTTTCCGTGAACGGTGCAAATAATTTTAACACCCGAATTAATAACTTCATCAATCGCGTGAATATCCGCTTCCGTCCCGATTTCATCAACCGCGATAACATCGGGCGACATTGAACGCAACAAAATCCGCATTCCCAATTCTTTCGGGCAATTATCCAAAATGTCTGTTCTGATTCCCACATCGTTTTGTGCGATTCCCAAAAAACTTCCGCCGATTTCGGAGCGTTCATCCGCAACGCCGACCGTTTGTCCTTTTTTTGTGCCCTCTCCGTCACTGATTTTTCGTATAACATCACGCAGTAAAGTTGTTTTACCGCATTTCGGCGGTGAAATGATAATCGTGTGTTTGATTTCCGAATCCGCTATGTATTTCATGATTTTTTCACTGCAATTTTTTATCTCGCGCGAAAATCGTATATTCAATCCCGAAATATTTTTTATCGTTAAAATACTCGAATCCATACTTTTTCCGTCTAAAATAACTTCTCCCACAATCCCAACTCGGTAACCGCCGTTAAGCGTAATAAATCCGTTTTTAATTTCCTCATTAAAAGCATACGGCGAATAATTACTCATTAATTCCAGAGTTTTATTTATGTCATCTCTTTGCGGACAATATCCGAACAAAATATTTTCCGTAATTTTTCCGCTTTTCGTTACGGAAAATTCCTCACCGCGTTTATAAATCAAAATCGGTTTTTCTATTCTAATCCTAATTTCTTCCACGCCGTTTGCTTCATTAAAAAAATCTTCGTTCAATTTATTAAATATTTTGTTTAACTCGTTTCCGAAATAATTTTGTATCATGAAAATCCTCCTTGTCTTTCGGGCATTTATAAAATATATGACAAGCTTAAATTTTTATGATAAATTTTTTTGAACTAAAAAAAGAACCTCTCATCAATTGAGAAGTCCTCATAATAAGTGAACCACCTCGCGAGCATTCGCAAATGTGAGAACAAGTTCTCTAGCTCGACTCATTGCCATCGCGCAAATAAAAAAACTATTTCGGCTGTACGGAAAAAGAATTTGCTTTCAAAATTACGCCCTCTTGCGCAATAACCATAGCATAAAATTCATAATTATAAGTATCTACATTCACATCAAAAACAATGCTTAAAGTGTTATTTTCCGTTTCCGCAAACATTTGTCTGTAAAGCTGAATCACGCCGTATTCGATTTCGGGATTAGTCGACTGCGCAACGATTGCTCCGATATGCTCGGTTTGTGTATCATACCCCTTATCTTTAAGTTCGTCTGTTTTTTTCAAAGTTGCCGCGTCGTCGGGTAATTCCAACTCAAAACTTATGCTATACACGCCTTTTTCCAAAGCCATCGGCGGCGTTGCGGTAACAATTCCCTGNGTNCCGTCGCTGACTTCTTGAAGTCCGCCCGCCAATCTTTCTTTAAACGAATAACTCGTATTTAAACTTGAAGCCGCCACGCTGTATATATTATTTTCGTTTTTTTCATCAAGCTTGCTTAAAAAATAAACGCCGTTTATATAATCATCGCAATCATAATTGTCAGTAATTCGTTTTGATAACTGCTCACTTAAAAGATAATGATTCCCCGTAAACGAATTAACATCAAATCTTATATTTGCCCCCATTCCGATTAAAGGTTTATCATATAATAAAAATTGTGAGAAAGTTCCTTTTGACGGTATGCCGTAGCCCAAAAAATAAACTTTGTCTATATCATCATCTTTTCTGATTTCGCTTAACCGTATATTTTTGCTCATATTAGCTTCACCGACGGGCACTATAATTTTATTAAAACAATAAATACTTATCAAAATTACGCCCGCCGATGCCGAAAACAGAACACCGTTCATAATTTTCAATTTATCAAATTTAATAGTCAGAAATAAAATCAAACCCACAGCGGCGACAATCGCGGTGCAAAGATATAAATAAAATTCACCGTTGTTAAAAAACACGTACATAAAGTTTGAGTTCATATATGAGAAGTTAGCCATTCCCGAAGTCAATTCCGCATTTTGTAAAATCACGCCTATGATTACGTAAACCAAAATACTCGGCACAAAATATTTTAACAGTTTATCCTTATTTTTTAATATTTCGCTTATCCCGATGCACAGAATCGGCGCAAACCCGATTTCCATATATCTTGCGTAAAAATATGCGTCATATCTGCCGTTTGAGCGCGTAAACAAAACGCTGACGGCGACAATTCCGAGAAAACACAAAAGTACGAACATATATAAATAATTAATTTTAACTTCTTCTTTTCTGATTTCTTCTTTTCTGATTTCTTTATTCTCTTTATTTTTATTTTCGTCTGTTTCGCTTTCTTCTTTTTTAATTTCTTTTGTTTTCCTATTTTTAAAAAGCAAATAAAAATTATTGATTACGTTAAGCAAAACAATTAAGAATGAAACTGTCCCGACCAAAAATGTTACACTCGAAAAATAATAAAAATGCCCGAGTAAAACCGTAAAAAATCTTGTTACACCCGATGATGTTACTAATGTTTCTAACTTTTCAACCTCGCTCGCAAAATTATTTACACCCGTAAACGGTCCGTTTAACCAAATATTATCTATCACAAAAGTTTTAATCTGCGCACTGACTAAAATTCCCGCAAACATCGTTACCAAAAATATCAAGAGTTCTTTCGCTGTAATTTTTTTCATAAAATACATAAGCGCGATAACCATCGCAAAAGCTATTATAAATACGATTGTTCTTTGATGCACGACATAACTGTAAAACAATAACGCCGATATCCCGAATATTTTTACGGGTTTGGGATTTTCCAAATAACTCTGAAAAATCGAAACCGCTACGATAAGCAATAAAGTTAATAAAGCCTCCGCCAAAGCCATATTGCTTTTTTTGAATCCGCCCAAAGAAGCTGTTATAAAAAGCGATGCCGATAATAATTCTTTTACTTTTTCAGAATTTTTTTGATTCGTGATTTTCTTCAAAAACATATACACCATCACAAATGACGCGCAAATTATCAAGTTATTAAAAATAATAATAGCCTTATATAAAGTCGTCGGCTCGTTTATGAGAAAAGTAAAAGGAACCAACAGAATCGAATAGCCATACGAATAATAGGACAAATAATACATTAATCCCGTCCAGTCTTTGCCCGTCAGATACATCGCCGTCCCCATATATCCCATTTCATCTGCAACGTAAGGTATTCCCAATCTATTTACGAAAATCGCATTGACCATAAATAAAAAAATCGCCGCGAAAAAAATTGTTTTCTTTTCATTTCTGTCCATACTCTTAAAAATTTTTATCATTTAAAAATCTCCTTTTAAAACGAATATAACATATGTAAACCAAATTTTAAAAATTACATCTCGCTTATTGGTCGAACACATTTGACTAAAACTTTATACTTTTTTTGTAACAACAAAATTACAATCTAAAAAAGCTGTACATATTTTGTTATACATACGATATATATTTGTATTAAATATAAATTTATTTTACTTGAGAATACAGTATAGCACGAATGAGAGGTCATATGATGAAATTAATTATTCAAATACCATGTTTAAACGAAGAAGAAACTTTGCCTGTCACAATAAATGATTTGCCTAAGGAAATCGAGGGTGTAGATGAAATAGAATATTTGATTATCAACGACGGGAGCAGCGACAGAACAATCGAAGTCGCGCGCGAATGCGGTGTTCATCACATTGTTCATTTCAAAACAAATAAAGGGTTGGCACTGGCGTTTACGGCAGGATTAGACGCATGTTTAAAACTCGGCGCGGACATTATCGTAAACACCGATGCCGACAATCAATATTGCGGAGCGGATATCGAAAAACTTATAAAACCTATTTTAGATAATAAATTGGATATCGTAATCGGTGAACGTCCTATTATGGACACGGCGCATTTTTCACCCGTGAAAAAGTTTTTTCAAAGATTCGGCAGTTGGATTATTCGTATAATGTCGCATACAACAATTCCCGATGCGCCAAGCGGTTTCAGAGCGTATTCGCGCGATGCGGCGTTGCGGATTAACGTTGTTTCGGAATATACTTACACGATAGAAACTATTATTCAAGCAGGAATGAAAAAAATCTCCATGGGCTCTGTGCCGATAAGAACAAACGGCGTTTTGCGTCCGTCAAGATTATTCAGCAGTATGTTCACTTACATTAAACGCTCGGGGATTACAATTTTGCGCGCAACGATGATGTATAAACCTTTAAAATTTTTTATTACATGCGGAACAGTTGTATTTTTGGGCGGTGTCGCTCTCGGTTTGCGATTTATTTATTTCGCGATTACCGTAAGCAGCGCGGGGCATATCCAATCGCTCTTGCTCGCCGCTGTTTTAATGATTTTGGGATTCTTAACGTGTGTGCTCGGTTTGCTCGCGGATATAATCGCCGCCAATCGAAAATTATTGGAGGAAATTCAATACAGAGTCAGAAAAATTGATACTGAACACAGTCATGATTTTATTGAAGATTAATAAATTCACTTATAATAAAAGCATAAATCAGACACTTAATTTTCTGTATGAAATCGGAAAATTAAGTTCGTCTGTATTCGGGAGGTTCATGTTAATGCGTTTTTTATTAACTCGGGAATAATATTTTTTATAACAGCTCAAGTATATTAAAATATTCATTTCCTAACATGGAAAAATCCGAATATATATCAAACAATTTGAATCTATTCTCTTGTGAATATGAATACAATGATTTTCAACATGAAGAACTTGTAAATCTATTCAAATCAAAATATAACGCTTTTCTTAAACCTAACTTGATTGGAACTCTGATTTTTATAATATTTCTTGTTTTCGTTATCTATGCGATAGACGACCCGACCGTGGAAAATTTTCCGACTCGGTTTTTGTGTCGCTTATATTTTTGTTAAATAATTATTAAGAAAAGAAAACCTCTTAAAAAAAATAATCAACTACGATTATTACGTTACAAGAACTGTTTGTGATGAGCGTGTGTTGCAACAGCATGAGCCATATATAAGGACATATGTAATTATGATGGCGGAAAGACCTATATTGTTTATCTCAGAGGTTTTGAGCATCATAGAAGGCTTATTGAAATTGGTAGATGTAAATTATTCCAAGAACAAACTTTTTGATGTGATACAGATTGATTATCGTTTGGGAGAAAGTGAATTTTTTGTGATTCCCGCAATAAAAAACTAACTGTTGATTAGGATTTGAAAGGATAAATGGCATGACTACGGAAAGAAAATACGAATCTAAAGTTATATCGGATTATTTTAATCAGTTCCCTTATGAATACGAGTATGATGATTTACAACATGAAAAACTTGTAGAAAGGTTCACGACAAGGTATAACCATTGCGTTGAGTCCGAGTTCCTTCTCTCAACGGTTTTTATGATATTTGCGGCATTAATAATGGGCATTCCAACGATTGAAACCGTGCTCGTTTGGTTTTTCTTTTTAGCAATTGCAATTCTTGCATCTTTAGCAAAAACACGTTTAGCAAAATCACATATGAAAAAAATAAAAAATTATGATTATTACATTATGAGAACCATTTGTGATGAATATATGTTGCAGCCATGGGAAACATTTGATACCGGCAGTTCACATAGGAACAGAACCGCCTATCTTAAAGGTTTTTCCGGTCGTAAAAAAAAGGAACGCCTCACAAAAATGTGGGATTTTCGCTATTCCAGAAGTAAGCTTTTTGATGTGATACACGTTAAATATCGCAACGGAGTCTACCTATTTGTAATTCCCGTAAAAGATTCGGAAATAAAAAATTAGATTTTACTATTGTAAAAAAATAAAAACACCGATTCACTTTTTAAGTTTATCAAAAAGTAATTCGGTGTTTATTATTTTTATAAATTTTCTATTTTTCTTCCGCTACACCGTGATGGTGGTCTGTTATCAAAAAGCAAAAACAATCCCGAAACAGGCTTAAACAGCAAATTTCGGGATATTATTAATTATTCCCACTCGCAAAGTTGAAGCTTGTTCTAAACAATTCTGTTTATGTTTCGTGATAGATTTTTACTCTATTTGATACACATTATCTAACTTATATGGTGTTGC
>JGI994J12354_10001816_pt1 | contig 21374 bp, 17 predicted proteins | sample IntmicLarv3ML3BL_FD_12354 | JGI IMG/M metagenome (IMG submission 12354) | reverse complement strand
GTTATTGGGGCTTCCGTATCGAGTAATCCGACTATGCACGGGAGATATGGGATTTTCGTCGGCGATGACATACGATATCGAAGTTTATATGCCGTCATACGGAAGATATGTCGAAATTTCATCGTGTTCGTCATTTACAGACTATCAAGCTCGCCGTGCGAATATAAAATTCAAAGCAGATATTAAAGATAAGGCGCAATTTGTTCACACCTTAAACGGTTCGGGTGTAGCAATCGGAAGAACAGTTGCTGCAATATTGGAAAATTACCAAAACAAAGACGGTTCGATTACCATTCCCGAAGTTTTAGTTCCGTATATGAGATGTAACAAAATAGAAAAATAACTAAAAATTGAGAGATGTTTCACGTGAAACATCTCTTTTTTATGCCTGAATTATGGGGAAAATCAATCGTTTAATTCATATAGTTTATCACTGATTCTTATAAAATCGTCAAGGATTAAACGTTCCGCACGAATATCATTTTTTATATTTAATTCATCAAAAATCTTTATTATTTTTTCTTTGCTTAATAAAAATGTTGCCGAAATATTATTAACAAAAGTTTTACGCCGCATGGAAAAACCCGATTGTATCAATTTCATCAATAATTCCCTGCTAAAAACATCCTTTTTTTTGTTTAAAATATTAAATTTAACAACCGTCGAATCCACTTTCGGTGCGGGAAAAAAGTTCGCAGGCGGAACATTAAATAAAATTTTCGCATTCGCATAATATCCCGATGATACTGTAATAGAGCCGTAATCAGCATTTCCTGCCGACGCAACGAAACGCTGTGCGACTTCTTTTTGAATCATAACTGTTATATCAACAATCGGCAAATCTTTTTCCAACAAAGCCATAATAATCGGCGTTGTTATATAATACGGAAGATTTGCAACCACATGAATAGGTTCTTTCAAATCCGTAAAAAATTCTTTCAAATCCAAATCCATAAAATCGGCATTAATTAATTGGATATTATCATATTCAGCCAATGTTTCGGTTAATATAGGTATTAACTTTTTATCAATTTCCACAGCTACAACTTTTTTCGCCAGTTTTGCTAATTCTTGCGTCAAACAGCCTATTCCCGGCCCGATTTCAACAATAGTCGAATCCGCCGTTATTTCCGCTGCTTTTGCGATTTTGGCAGGTATTTGGGGATTTATCAAAAAATTTTGTCCCAAGGATTTTGACATAACCATATTGTGTTTGGTCAATAATGCTTGTATTGATTTTATGCTTGTCAAATTCATTTTAACTCACTGTCACTAAATATCCACGAAAACATTGTCTCCGTGGATATTTTCTTATATTTTTTCACCATGTTTTATAAATTTCAGATATTCATTGATAAATCCACCGATTTCGCCGTCCATTACTTCGTTTACATTACCTTCTTTATAACCCGTTCTGTGGTCATTGACTAAAGTATACGGCATGAAAACATAAGAACGTATCTGTGAACCCCACGAAATTTGCAATTGTTCGCCTTTTATATCTTCAATTTTATCTAAATGTTCGCGTTCCTTTATCTCAAGCAATTTCGATTTCAGCATTTTTATCGCCACTTCACGGTTTTGTTTTTGTGAACGTTCATTTTGACAACCAACCACAATTCCCGTCGGTAAATGTTTAATTCTGATTGCTGAATCTGTTTTATTGACGTGTTGTCCGCCCGCTCCGCTCGCACGGTGTGCTTCAATGAGCATATCTTCTTCTTTTATTTCGATTTTATTACTCTCTTCACCCAAATCAGGCATAACTTCAACCGACGCAAACGATGTATGACGGCGTCCTGACGCATCAAACGGCGATATGCGAACCAACCGATGCACTCCATGTTCGCTTTTTAAAAAACCGTAAGCATTTATTCCTTCAATAGCAATCATTGCGCTTTTTATCCCGGCTTCGTCACCGTCCAAATAATCTAAAATCTTTACTTTAAAATTATTTTTTTCGCCGTACCTAAAATACATACGATACAGCATTTGAGCCCAATCCTGTGCTTCTGTGCCGCCTGACCCTGCGTGAAACGATAAAATCGCATTATTATGGTCATATTCGTTATCCAACAACGTTTCCAATGTTTGCCGTTCGATACTTTTTTCCAAAACCACTGTTATATCTGCGATTTCCCGGCTAAGAGCTTCATCTTCTTCTTCCTGCGCCATTTCAATCATGGTCATTGCATCATCATATAAATTAAAAAGGCCGGCGTATTCGGATTTTTGATCCTTCATACTTTTTAATTCAATTAATATTTTTTGCGAAATATCCATATCCGACCAAAAATCGGTTTCCATGGATTTCGCTTCAAATTGTGCTATTTTTTCATCTAAAACAGTAACATTTATAGCGTTGCCCAATTCGATAATCGTTTTGTGCAATTCCATTAATTTTAATCTGTATTCATCAAGTATTATCATAAATTCCTCCTAAATCGAATGTAAAATGAACCCTGTATAGTAAAAAGTTTTTTATGTCATTTTACTTTTCATCAGAAAAACCAATACTTAAAATTATTTCAAAAGTCGATTTTCTCTCGCAAATAGTCAATTAAATCGTCAATTTTTATAAGTTCCTGAACCATTGAATCTCTGTCTCGTACTGTTACCGAACCATTTTCTAACGAATCAAAATCAAAAGTAATACAAAACGGTGTGCCGATTTCATCTTGTCGTCTGTAACGCTTGCCAATTGAACCCGCGTCGTCAAATTCCACCATAAAATCTTTTTTAAGCAAATTATAAACTTTTAACGCCTCATCGTTCAGCTTCTTTGAAAGCGGAAGAATCGCAGCTTTTATCGGTGCTAATGCAGGATGTAAGTGCAATACTGTTCTTATATCTTCACTCTCGCCGTCTTTTGCGATATTTTGTTCATCATACGCATCAATCAAAAATGCTAATGTCACACGATCCGCGCCCAATGACGGCTCGATTACATACGGAACATACCGTTCGCTTGATTCCTGTTCGAAATAGTCCATACTCTCACCGCTGACTGTTTCATGGCTCTTCAAATCAAAATCTGTTCTGTCCGCAATACCCCACAATTCGCCCCAACCGAAAGGAAATAAAAATTCAAAGTCCGTCGTCGCTTTGGAATAATGCGATAATTCTTCTTTTTCGTGGTCTCTCAATTTCAAATTTTCTTCTTTAATGCCTAAATTCAACAGCCAGTTTTTACAAAATTCTTTCCAATAATCAAACCATTCTAAATCCGTTCCCGGCTTACAGAAGAATTCCATTTCCATTTGTTCAAACTCACGTGTTCTGAACGTAAAATTACCCGGTGTTATCTCATTTCTGAACGATTTTCCGATCTGTCCGACACCGAACGGAATCTTTTTACGTGAAGCACGTTGTATGTTTTTAAAATTCACAAAAATTCCCTGTGCCGTTTCAGGTCTTAAATATATTTCGGTAGAAGTGTCTTCATTTACGCCTTGAAAAGTCTTAAACATCATATTAAATTTACGAATACCCGTAAAATCGCATTTTCCGCAGCCCGGGCAGACAATTTTTTGCTCTGATATATATTCGCTCATCTTTTCAAACGACCAGCTTGCCGGGTTTACGCCCGTATCCTCAATGAGTTTATCCGCACGATGCCTCATTTTGCACGATTTACAATCCATGAGAGGGTCGTTGAAATTTACCACATGTCCCGAAGCCACCCAAACCTGCGGATTCATTAAAATTGCCGAATCAACACCAACATTAGTTTCGCTTTCCTGGACGAATTTTTTCCACCATGCTTTTTTTACGTTATTTTTCAATTCAACGCCTAAAGGACCGTAATCCCATGTGTTCGCCAGTCCTCCGTATATTTCCGAGCCTGAAAACACAAATCCTCTGTTTTTGCATAATGCTACGATTTTATCCATTATCTTATCATTATTCTTCATTTGTTTCTTCAACCTCGTTTTCGTCTTCTTCTATTTCTTCATTTTCATCGGTATTTTCATCTAAATCTTCATTTATAACATCGTTCGGGTCGATTTGAACGCTTTCCGTCGGAATTTCATCGTTTTCCGAAGCGTCAATCGTCGCCACATTAACCACTTTCAATTCAGGATCAAGCCTCATTACTCTAACGCCGCCCGAAGTTCTGCCATAAATGGGAATATCGCTGATTTTTACACGGATTATAATACCGTCGGACGAAATCACAATTAAATCCTGCGTGTCGTCAACAATTTTAATTCCGCATAACAATCCTGTCTTTTCGTTGATCTTATGCCCTCTGAGTCCCTTGCCTCCGCGTGTTTGCGTTTTATATTTATCAGGTTCCGTTCGTTTGCCGTAACCGTTTTCAGTCACGGACAATATTGTCTTTTCTTCGTCAATTTTAACCATGCCGATAACATAATCATCTTCAGCCAAACGAATAGCACGTACACCGCATGCCGTTCTGCCCATTACACGGACGTTTTGCTCGTTATATTTTATAACCATACCCTTGGAAGATGCCACTAAAATATTGGATTTTCCTTCAGTCAGTTTAACGCTGACCAGTTCATCGCCTTCTTTGAGATCAATCGCAATAAGTCCGGCTCTGCGTAAATTTTTGAACACCTGCAAAGAACAGCGTTTCGATGTTCCCTTTTTGGTAACCATATTTAAAAATAACTTATCTTCAAGATTTCTGATCGGAATCATCGCCGTAATCTTTTCATCAGCCGACATTTCCAACAAGTTTACGATATTCATGCCTTTTGCCTGTCTGTTTGTTTCTGAAATTTCATAACCTTTGATATAATATACGCGTCCGACATTAGTAAAGAATAAAATTCTGTCATGAGTTGAACCGACAAACAGTTCTTCAACAAAATCCTCTTCGCGGGTCGTCATTGATATAACACCCTTACCGCCGCGTTTCTGCACTTTATACGTATCAACGGGCAAACGTTTGATATAGCCGTAATGAGTAAGCGTATATACGCAAGTCTTTTCTTCGATCAAATCTTCGTCTTCTATATCATCTTCAAGCAATACGATTTCCGTACGTCTTTCATCCGCAAACTTATTACGGATTTCCGTGATTTCTTCGTCGATTATCTTAATAATACGATATTCATTCGCTAAAATATCTCTATAATCGTTAATTATTACCATTAATTGATCCAATTCATTAATTAACCGGTCATATTCAAGACCTGTTAATTGTCCCAAACGCATTTCAACGATACGTTGGGCTTGAATATCAGAAAATTCAAAACGTTCGATTAAAGCCGTTCTCGCTTCTGGAATGGACTTGCTTCCTCTGATAATAGCGATTACTTCGTCAATATGATCCAAGGCTTTAAGTAAACCTTCTAAAATATGCGCTCTTTCTTCGGCTTTTCTTAGCTCAAATTGCGTGCGTTTAATGATAATTTCTTTCTGGAAATCTATATAATGCACAAGCATTTCTTTTAAATTAAGCGTTTTCGGCTCATTTCCTACCAAGGCCAGCATATTTACAGAAAAGGTGTCCTGCAATTGCGTAAATTTATATAATTGATTAAGAATAACCTGCGCATTGGTGTCACGTTTCAGCTCAACAACAATCGCCATTCCGTTCCTGTCCGATTCGTCCCGTAAATCTGAAATACCTTCGATTCTTTTATTGTTAACGTGTGCCGCTATATCTTCGAGTAATTTCGATTTGTTGACCATATAAGGAATTTCAGTGATGACAATACGGTATCTTCCGTCCTTAAATTCTTCGATATCCGCTTTCGCACGAACGGAAACCTTGCTCCGTCCCGTATGATAACCCTGACGAATACCTGTTTTACTCATGATTCCGCCCGTCGGAAAATCTGGGCCCTTAACAAACACGCATAAATCATCCACTGTCGCATCGGGATTTTCCAGTAAATATTTAACTGCGTCAACTACTTCGCCTAAATTATGAGGAGGAACGCTCGTAGCCATACCCACAGCAATACCCGTCGATCCGTTGATTAACAGATTCGGGAATCTTGATGGTAATACTTCAGGTTCCACATGACGGTCATCATAGTTAGGAACGAAATTAACCGTTTCTTTTTCGATATCACCTAACATTTCCATTGAAATTTTCGCCATTTTCGCTTCAGTATAACGATAAGCAGCCGCTCCGTCACCGTCAACATTACCGAAATTTCCCTTGCCGTGAACAAGCGGATAACGCAGAGAAAAAGGCTGAGCCATTCTGACCATAGCGTCATAAATTGATGCGTCGCCGTGCGGATGATATTTACCTAAAACATCACCGACTGTTGTGGCACTCTTCTGGAACGCTCTTTCGGGTGTCAGATTAGCTTCATACATCGTATATAAAATACGTCTGTGAACGGGTTTTAAACCGTCACGAACATCAGGCAGCGCACGCGAAACAATAACAGACATCGCATATTCCATAAAAGATTTTTTCATTTCTTTTTCAATTTCGACGTTTATTATTGACTGACTGTCTAAATTTGTAAAATAATCGTAATTTTTATTTTCGTCTCTGGAATTTTTTTTCAAAGGACTGTCCCCGTTGCTTTCTATAAATTGTTATATATCAAGATTAGTAACGCTTTTTGCGTTCAATTCGATAAATTCACGTCTGGGTTCCACTTTGTCACCCATTAAAATACTAAAAATATTGTCTGCCGCTACAGCGTCTTCCAATTCAACTTTTAACATGGTTCGTTTTTCGGGATCCATTGTCGTATCACGTAGTTCGTCGGGATCCATTTCACCAAGACCTTTGTATCGTGAAACCTTGCAGTCTCCGCCGAATTCCGCAAGAATCAAGTCTCTTTCCTTGTCCGAATAAGCATATTTCTCGTTTTTTCCTTTTGTAATTCTGAATAAGGGCGGCTGTGCTAAATATACATGCCCGTTTTCCACAAGCGGTTTCATAAACCGGTAAAAAAACGTTAATAACAACGTACGGATATGAGATCCGTCGACATCGGCATCCGCCATTATAATAACTTTTCCGTATCTCAAACGGCTTAAATCAAAATCAGCACCGACACCCGCACCTAAAGCTGTTATTACAGGCACTAATTTTTCATTTCCGTATACTTTATCTATTCTTGATTTTTCAACATTAAGCATTTTACCCCAAAGAGATAAAATTGCCTGATATTTTCGTTCTCTGCCGTCTTTAGCCGAACCACCCGCGGAATCGCCTTCGACGATAAATAATTCTGTATATGCAGGATTTTTTTCCGAACAGTCCGCTAATTTTCCCGGTAAAGAAGCACTTTCCAAAACCGATTTACGGCGTGTTTGTTCTCTTGCTTTTTTAGCCGCTTCACGCGCACGCTGAGCCATCAGTCCTTTATCCATAATAGTACGTGCAACAGACGGATTTTCTTCAAAAAATTCCGCTAATTTTTCCGTGATAAGACCTTCTACAATCGAACGCATCTCACTGTTACCCAGCTTGGTTTTTGTTTGTCCTTCAAATTGCGCATCCATAAGTTTTACGCTGATTATAGCCGTCAGTCCTTCTCGGACGTCTTCGCCCGATAAATTCGAATCCGAATCTTTTAAAAAGTTTTTTTTATGTGCGTAGTCATTCACAACACGCGTCAGAGCACTTTTAAATCCCGTTTCATGTGTACCACCTTCGGTCGTGCTGATATTATTGGCAAACGATAATATCAATTCATTGAATGAACTCGTATACTGCATAGCCACTTCAACCGTATTATCATTTTGAACTGTCGAAAGATATATAACATCATGCATATCTTCATTGCTTTTTTTATTGTTGATAAACTCAACAAAACTCTTGATACCGCCTTCATACATCATTTCATTAATAATAGGTTCATCAGGTCTGTCATCAGTAAAAATTATATTTATTCCCGCATTTAAAAACGCTTGTTCACGCATACGGCTGAGCAATACATCATATTCATACTCCAGGGACTCAAATATTTCACTGTCCGCCAAAAATGTAGCTTCCGTACCTGTTTTATCCGTTTCTCCGATTATTTCAACGGGTTTTTTCGGAATTCCGCGTTCAAATGCCTGAAAATGTATATGTTTGCCGTCATAAACCCTGACTTCCAGCCATTCGGAAAGAGCATTAACTACCGACGCACCGACGCCGTGTAATCCTCCCGCTACTTTATATCCTTCACCGCCGAATTTTCCGCCTGCATGTAAAATTGTATAAACGACTTCAAGCGTAGAAATGCCCAGTTTCGGATGTTTTCCGACGGGAATACCGCGTCCGTCATCCGAAATTGTCACAGAATTATTTTTATTAATCGTTATGTTTATGTTTTTACAATAACCCGCCAATGCTTCATCGATTGAATTGTCAACAATTTCATAAACCAAATGATGCAACCCTTTTATCGACGTAGATCCGATGTACATACCGGGTCTTTTACGAACCGCTTCCAGTCCTTCCAAGACTTGTATCTGGGTTTCATCATATTTATTTTCAATCGGTGCCGGATTATTTTCGTTATTTAACGCCATTTAAATTTATCCCTTTCGTTAGTAAATGCTTAAGTCATTTCATTTATTGCCGCCGAATATCTTTTAATCAGCGTACTGCTCGAAAACTGAGTTATATACACGCTTGTTATATTTTTTTCTTTATATACAATAAACGCTTTGGGTAAATCGTTGGTCACATTGATAATTTGCCCGTTTATCTGCATATTTTTCAAGAATTTTTTTGTTATATTTGAATTTGTCGTATTTTCAATATCCATTATACAAACAATATTTTTTTTAAGAATCATTACATTTTGCCCAATATGTAAATACATCTTTATTCCTCGATTTTTCCGCTGTTTATATTAAATATTTTCGCATGTCTAAAATCTTCTATTTTTTCGCATGTCGTTATTATTACCTGTTTTTCTATAATCTTATCAATAATAAAATATTTTCTCTCACTGTCCAATTCCGAAAAAACATCGTCTAAAAGTAAAACAGGATATTCACCATAAGCGTCGTTTAAAATATCAGCTTCCGCCAGCTTAAGAGCCATTACGCAAGAACGCTGCTGCCCTTGCGAACCAAAAGTTTTTGCTGCCGTATTATTTATATAAATTTCAATATCATCCCTGTGTATCCCGCTGATTGAATGCATCATCCTTAATTCTTGATTACGATTTTGTCTGAATAATTCCAAATAATCGTTTTCCAGCCATTCCGTATCTTTTCCGTTTATTTCACACATAGATTTATATTTCAAAGATAAAATCTCTTTTTCGCCTGACATTTGCAATAATTGTTTTTGTGCATATTTTTCAATCTGTCGAATATAATTATTACGGATTCGCGCTATATAAACGCATAATTTTACCAATTTTGCATCCCAGATATCTAATGTGTCTAAAAATTTATTTTCATAATTTTTTAATGCTCGATTTTTTTGCATTAACGTTTTATTATACTCGTTTATAATGTTAAAATATTTCGGCTTTACCTGACTTATCGCAAAGTCAAGGAATTTCCGTCTGTTTTCGGGTAAACCCTTAATTAAATTCAAATGTTCTGGAAAAAACAAAACACTGTTAAAATTTCCTATCATTTCAACAGGCTTAACTTCCGTATTATTCAATTTTATCTTTTTTCGCTTGGCTTGCATAAATAACATTTTTGCGTTATTGTTTATGTCATCCTTGATATAATTTATTTCGGTTTTACAATAATTTTGTTCGTTATTTAAATTTATAAAATCCATATCATTATTGGTCCGAAAACTTTTACAAGCTGAAAAAAGCCATAATGCTTCAATAATATTAGTCTTTCCCTGAGCATTTTTTCCCGATAAAATATTAATTTTATTATCAAATTCAATATTTTCGCTGATAATATTTCTAAAATTGTCCAGCATAACGTTTTTGACAAACATTATGACATAACCTCATCATTTCTCAAACGCATCGGTGAGATCAAATAAACGAATTTTTCACCTTTTTCAGGTAAAAAACACATAGATGAAACCGGTGAATTTAACGCCAGTAAAACACTTTCACCTTCACATGCATTCAAAGCATCAATCAAATATTTATGATTAAAACCGATTTCCAACGGTTCGCCTTCAATTTCCGATTTTATTTCATCATTAAAACTGTGCCCGTCATTGGATTTACATGATAAAACAATCGTATCATGTTCAAAATCACATCGAACCGGTATTTTAACTTTTTCGCTAATCAAAACAGAAGCTCTTTCGACAGTTTTTTTGAATTCTTTTATATTAACCGTCGTTTTTGTTTTAAAAGTTCTCGGTATAATTGCATTATAATTTAAAAATTCACCGTCTAATAAACGTGAAATAATACGAATCGTTCCAAATTCAAAAACAATATGCCTGCTTGCTAACCCGATTGTCATTAAATCTTCATTATTTTCCACAAGATTTAATAATTCACGCTGCGTTTTTCCCGGTACAATAAACGAAAACGCTTCTTTTATAGGATTTTCATATTCTTCTCGTCTGATAGCCATTTTAAAATTATCACTGCTTACAACCGTTATTGAATTTTCCCCGATATCAAACAATGAACCTGTTAAAATAGGTCTGCTGTCATTAGTCGAAACGGCAAATAATGTCTGTCTTATCATACTTAAAAATATATTTTGTTTTATATTAAAAATCTTGGAATTTTCCAAAACCGGCATTTCAGGATAAGCTTGAGCGTCCAAACACGGAAGTACATATTTTATCAGCCCGCAGGTAATACTCATATTATATTTATCGTCAACAGAAATGTATATAATATTATTGTCCAAATTTTTCAATACATCTCCGAACATTTTTCCGTTCACAACAATTTTTCCCGGCGTTTGTACTTCAACTTCAATACACGTGTCAATACCTACTTCCATGTCATAACCGATTAATTTTAAATTATTTTCACCGGTTTCCAATAAAATTCCTTCCAGCAAAGGCATAGGAGATTTTGCCGGTAATATTTTTATAACCGCATTCACTGCCTGAACCAATATATTTTTATCACAAGAAAATTTCATTTTATCTCCTATATTACTTTAATAAAAATAAAGTATAAAATTAATAATAACAATAGGTACTGTGGAAATAGTGGATATCTCTTAAACAAAGCTTAATATAACCGTCACAAGCCTTGGAAACATAATGGAAAAAAATCTCAAACCTTGGAAAACTTTCCCAAAAATCTTTTCAACATTATTTTCAACAATTTTAATTGTGTAAAACGTTTATAATTTATAAATTTTTGAATTTATAAACAATTTATTATGGAAAACTGTTTGAAAACAACTTTTTAACTTTGAAACTGTGGAAATATTTTTTCTTAACGTTCTTTGATATTTTTAATAATATCATTAATCTGCGCTCTGTAAATAGAATTATTACTCGCTTTTTCTTCGATTTTTTTAATAGCATGATGAACAGTGGAATGATCGCGTCCGTTAAATTGTTTACCTATCTCAGGCAGCGACATATCTGTAATTTCACGCATAACATACATTGCCAACTGACGGGCAGAAGTAATATTTGATATACGTTTTAAACTCTTAATATCTTCAGGTGTTACTTCCATTTCACGTCCGACTTCAGTAATAATTTTATCAACAATAACGGGAAGAGGCTCATTTTCATTGGTAATATCCCTGATTGCGCTCTGAGCAATAGCTATATTCGGCGGCAATTCGGAAACAATTTGAAATGCCATGATTTTTTTCAAAACGCCTTCCAATTGACGAATATTATTTTTGATCCGCTGTGCAATAAAATCAATGACATCATCGGGTAACAAAATATTATATGCAACGGCTTTCTTTTTAATTATAGCGACTTTTAATTCATATTCGGGCATATATATATCAGTAATGATACCCGATTCAAAACGCGAACGCAAGCGGTTTTCCAGTAATTGAATATCTCTCGGAGGACGGTCGGAAGCAAGAATAATTTGTTTTCCGTTTTCATATAAAGCATTGAAAGTGTGGAAAAATTCTTCTTGAGTAGAATTTTTTCCTGCAATAAACTGAATATCGTCCACAAAAAGTACATCGACCGAACGATATTTTGTCTTAAATGCCTGCATATTATTCGTACGCAGATGTTCAATTAAATCATTGGTAAAATCTTCGCTTTTTACATATAAAGTTTTATAAGAAGGAAAATTCTTTTTTATTTCTGTCTGAATGGCATGTAATAGATGCGTTTTGCCCAAGCCCGTATTTCCATATAAAAACAATGGATTATATGCGCGCGCAGGATTTTTTGCAACAGCAATACATGCAGCATGCGCATGTTTGTTGGAATCTCCCGTCACGAAATTATCAAAAGTAAAATCTTTTTGGATGGAATCAACCAGGTTATTAATATTTTCTTCGATTAAATTATCGCTGTTATTTTCAGAAACAAATTTATGTACGTATTTTTTATCTTCTGTCGTAACAACATTTATATCCATTTCAAAGCCGACTATATCCGTAAGAGTATTTCGTATAATGTCCCTGTATTTAGACATAATAATATCCCTGTGAAAAGGTGATTCCACAAGCAATACGGCACAATCCGATTCATAAGCCATCGGTTGAATTTTTCTGATCCACAATGACATGGCTGTCTCGCTGATTAGTAATTCCATTTTTGTTACGGCAGTAGCCCATATGTTTTTAAATCCCTGCATTTTATGTACCCCTTATTCGCTCGTTATCTTCTCATTGTCAATATATTTTATTTCATAATTTCCATTTATCCGCCTTATATCCCTATACATTACATTATACCATATATTTTCATTTTAATCAATATAAACCTTTATCATTTTTTCACATATAATCACATTTTTATATGCTAATTCGTATATTAAAATATCGTATTATTATAATAAAATATAAATAATTAATAATAGAATTTTTATACCCACAATATATTGTACCTGTAAATATTAGAGATACAATTTTTATTTTTTTATATATTAAAATTTAAAATTTTTATAAACAGTACTTGACAAATAACGTAGTTTTAATATATAATGATTGTGGACTGCATAGTTAAAAAACAGCTCTATATTTATTAATAACATAGATAAGACAAAAAAATCGCAAAATCTGAAAAGGAAGGTAGAATTATGGTTAGAACATATCAGCCTAAAAAAAGACAACGCAGTAAAGTCCACGGTTTTCGTAAAAGAATGAAAACAGCCAGTGGCAGAGAAATTCTCTCATTGAGAAGACGCAGAGGCAGAAAACAATTATCTCTGTAATATGAGCAGGAAGTTTTAAATGTACGAATTTTAGTAGGGTGGTTACCCAAACGCAAGTGACCCCACAACCCATTTAAAATAAATCGAAAAACTGATGGTTACTATAAATTCAATTCATTACCATCAGTTTATATTTTTATTTTTTATCAAGGGGAATGGTGTTTTAATTGAAAAAAACTGTATCAATCAAAGTAAACAATCATTTCAAATATTTGTATGCCAAAGGATCGACCATCGTTTGTCCGTATTTTATTCTTTATTATAAAAAGAATAATAAAAATATCAGACAATTAGGTATAACAGTGAGTAAAAAAATTGGCAACGCAGTAGTTCGCAACCGAGCTAAACGTGTGCTTAAAGAAGCATACAGACTCTTGGAACTCCAAATTAAAAATGGTTACGATTTTGTATTAGTCAGCCGTTCAAAAACACCGGCAGTCTCGTCTGTTATAATTAAAAATGATCTATTTTATGCGTTAAAGAAAAAAGAATTATTAGATTCGGGTAGTTAATGTGAATAAAATTTTTATATTCTTGATTAAAATATATCAAAAATATATTTCGCCGTATAAACCTCAGACATGCAGGTTTACACCGAGTTGTTCGCAGTATGCTTTTTTGGCATTTTCAAAATATAATTTTTTTAAAGCGTTATATTTAACAATATATCGTATTTTGCGTTGCAATCCTTTTTCAAAAGGCGGATATGACCCGCTGAAATAAATAACCTGCAGCGTATAAATTTATTATCGCTCATAAGGAGAGTTTACAAAGTAAATGAATATTTTTGATATAGTGAATGTTCCTCTCGCGTATATCTTGCGTTTATGTTACATGCTCGTAAATAACTATGGTATAGCCATATTAATGTTTGCGTTTATTTCAAAATTACTGTTACTTCCATTGGCTGTCAAAGGCGAAAAAAATAAACTGGTTATGGCAAAATTCCAACCGAAAATGAATGCATTGCAAGCTAAATATAAAGGCAACACAAAAGACCCGAAATATAACGAGGATCTTCAGAAACTATATCAGGCTGAAGGATATAATCCGATGTCGGGTTGTTTGCCGATGTTAATCCAATTACCATTAATGCTGGGATTATATAATGCCATTCGCAATCCGCTCACATACATTAACGATATTCCGAAAAGTGTCGTAACAAAAATTATAGAATTACTCAACGCCTTGCCTCAATATGCAGAACCCAATCATTTAATGGAAAGCAATCAAATTTTTGTCGCAAAAGCTATATCAGAAAATCAATCGGTAGTACAGCACTTGCTGCCGCAAGCTTTTGAAAATATAAAAATGACCTTCTTTGGGTTAAATATGGGTGAAAAGCCTATTTTCGGCTTGGATCCGACTGTACTTATTCCTATTTTATCAGGTATAACATCATTAATTATTACAATTGTTTCGCAGCAGGTCAATAAAAAAACGGCTGTTCAGTCGCCTGATGCGAAAAAATCCAACCCGAACGCATTGTTATATACAATGCCGCTTATTTCTGTTTGGATCGGTTACGGATTCCCGCTCGGAATAGGTATTTACTGGATTTTTTCAAATATTCTCACGTTAATCCAGACTATTTTATTGGCGGTATTTATTAAAGCACCCAAAGAGGCTGTAATAATTAAAGAAAAGAAAATAAACTACAATCAAATTGAAAAATTGAAAGCTGCGGAAGAATTGGCAGCATTTAACGAAGAAATTAAGAAGGACGGAATAGATGATGGAGATAATAATAACGGCTAAAACCTTAGAAGAAGCGCAGGAAAAAGCAATTTTAGAATTAGGTTCAACCGAATTTGAAATTGAAGTTATTGAAATGCCCAAAAAAGGTATCTTAGGGTTTGGTACGACTTTGGGAAAATATAAAATGACATATGACGAAAAACCCGATCACAATATAGAAAAATATTTAGAAAAGATTTTGGAAAGTATAGGTGCTGTAAATTATAAAATAAATATCGAAAGTGACGAACATTCTATCGCTATTTTGATTAAAAGCGAAGAACTAGACGAAATTTTAAAATCTAATATCGAATTTGTTGATTCTGTCCAATTGATTTTGGCGCTTTCTGTCAATAAATTATGCGGAAAACATTATAAAGTAACATTTAATATCAATGACTATAAAGAAAAAAATGTCGCACGTTTGGAAAGTTTAGCTGTCAGAATGGCTGTTCAGGTATCGAAAACACATAAAAAAGTAACATTAAATCCGATGAACGCTTATCAAAGACGTATAATTCACGCAAAATTGCAGGATTTTAAAAATATTTCAACTTATTCAATCGGCGAAGAACCAAACAGAAAAATCGTCATCGCTTCGCAAACACCCGCTTTTTCACAACCAAAATCAAATAATAATTCCAATTACAAAAAACCGAATAATTCCGGATTTAAACCTAATAATACGCCAAAACCGTTTAACGGCGATTCAACAACACCCAAACCGTTCAACGGAGAAAAAATAAACAATATATCAAAACCAAACAATAATAATTATAAAAAACCGTATAATAACAACAATAAACCGTATAACAACCAAAATAAAACTGTGAACAATAACGCTAACACAACCGCAAAAACACAGGAAAATACTCAAAACAATAATGAAACTGTTCGTTTAATGACAGAATTCGGCGAAAAGAAAAATGAGACTAAATAATATTCACTTTAAAGATTAACTTTAAATTAATATATAAAAAATTTAACATGCTTTAATGATATTAAAAATTGTTAAATTTTTTATTTTTAGGTAAATATGAACAAAAATTATACAGACGATATAATCACAGCTATATCAACAGCACCGATAACATCAGCAATCGGTATTGTCCGCATTTCGGGAAACGGTGCGTTGAATACAATTAAAAACAACTTCACGGCAGATATACAAAAAATTCAGCCGCGAAAAGCTGTTTACGGACATTTTAACGGCAATAACGATAATATCATAGATCAGGTTATCCTGACATTCTACCAAGCACCGAACAGTTATACGGGTGAGGATGTTGTTGAAATCTCGTGTCACGGAAGTCCGTTTATAATGAACAGCATAATGCGTTGCGTCATCGAAAACGGCGGAAGAACAGCACAAAACGGTGAATTTACCAAACGTGCATATCTAAACGGAAAAATAGACTTGACTCAAGTCGAAGCAGTCATAGACATGATCGAAAGCGAATCGCAATTTGAAATTGATAATGCAAATTTTCATTTATCAGGTCGTTATTCGCATGAAATTGAGCAAATCCGAAAAAATTTACTGGATAATATTTCTCAGATTTTAGCGTATATCGATTTTCCCGATGATGAAATAGCCGATGTTTCTCAGCAAACGTTGTCATCCGACATCGAAAAGTCCCTGAACAGCATCGAAACGCTGTATCATTCATATAAATTCGGAAAATTTATGAAAGACGGCATTAAAACGGCAATTATCGGTAAACCGAACGCAGGAAAATCCATGTTAATGAATTGCTTATTGGGTTATGATCGCAGTATTGTAACATCTCAGGCAGGTACAACACGCGATGTCGTCCGAGAAAGCGTCAGTTTTAACGGCATGAAAATCGTTTTATCCGATACGGCAGGATTGAGGCAAACATCGGATTTAATCGAGAATTTGGGTATAGATAAAACAATCGAAACGCTGAATAATTCCGATTTAATTTTGACAGTTTTTGACGGAAGCGAAGAATTAAGTCAAGACGATATAAATTTAATGGAAATCGTCGAAAAAATTAATGCAAAAAAAGTCGCAATTATCAATAAAAACGACTTGGTTTTAAAATTAAATGCAAAAAAAATAAAGAATTATGACAATATAGTTTATATCAGCGCTAAAGACAATATAGGTATTGATAATCTGGAAGCCGTCATTTCAGGGCTTTTCAATGAAATGAAAACATTAAAAAACAGTCCGGTTATCATGAATCTACGCCAATACGAATGTATTGTAAAAGTCAGGGAAATCTTAAAAAGAGCTAAGGAAAATATCGGTTTCACACCGGATATTATTATCACCGACATGGAAGACGCAGTAGCAATTTTAGGCGAAATTACGGGAAAAACAGTGAGCGACGAAATAATGGAAAATATTTTTTCAAGATTTTGTGTAGGTAAATAAAACCAAAATAAAAATCTGTTAAGGTGTAATAAATGTATCAGTACAACGCAGAAAATTATGATATCGCTATAATCGGAGCAGGACACGCAGGTATCGAAGCGGCGCTCAGTGCGGCTCGATTGGGCTGCAAGGTCATCTTGTTTACCATAAATTTGGACGCAATCGGTAATCTTCCGTGTAATCCGTCGATTGGTGGTACGGCGAAGGGTCATTTAGTCCGTGAAATTGACGCATTAGGCGGCGAAATGGGCAAAACAGCCGATAAATCGTTCTTACAAAGCCGAATGCTGAACATGGGAAAAGGTCCGGCTGTTCATTCGCTGCGAATCCAAACAGACCGGCGAAAATATCAGCTTTTAATGAAGAAAATCATCGAAAAACAACTGAATTTGAGCATAAAACAAGCAGAAATAGTCGATATTGATATAAAAAACGGCTCTGTAAACGCAGTTATTACAAAATATGGTGCAATTCATACAGTCAAAAAAGTAATAATTTGTACGGGTACATATCTCGACAGCCGAATAATTGTAGGTGAAATTTCATTTTCGGGCGGGCCTGACGGCATGTTCGCCTCCAACGGACTTGCAAAAGCATTGAGTGAAAAAGGTGTTATTTTTTCCCGTTTTAAAACAGGAACACCTGCAAGAATATTGCGTCAAAGCGTTGATTTAACGCAGCTTGAGGCACAATCGGGTGACGACCGAATCGTTCCGTTTTCTTTTGAAAATGATTACATCGGCGAAAATACTCACGATTGTTACATGACATATACCAACGAAAAAACGCATGAAATTATCAGGCAAAATCTGCACAGATCGCCGTTATATTCGGGAAATATTCACGGAATCGGCGCAAGATATTGTCCGAGTATAGAAGACAAAGTTGTTCGTTTTGCCGATAAAGAACGTCATCAGCTTTTTTTGGAACCGATGGGTGCCGATACGGACGAAATGTATTTGCAGGGTATGTCATCGTCATTGCCTGAAGACGTGCAGTTGGCGATGATACGCTCGTTGAAGGGTTTCGAAAATGCAGAAATCATGCGAACGGCATATGCGATTGAATATGAGTGCATAAATCCTGTCCAGCTTAAAGCAACTCTCGAATTCAAGGCAATCAGCGGTTTATACGGAGCAGGTCAGTTCAACGGCACATCAGGTTATGAAGAAGCAGCGGCACAAGGCTTGGTTGCGGGTATAAACGCGGCAAGAAGCGTGCAGAACAAAGACGAATTAATTCTCGATCGAAGCAGTTCATATATCGGAACATTAATCGACGATTTAATCATAAAAGGCACAACCGAACCGTATCGTATGATGACTTCGCGTTCGGAATACAGGCTTATCTTACGTCAGGATAATGCGGACAAGCGTTTGACCCCGATTGGATATGAAATAGGGCTTATTTCGGAACAACGGTATCAAAATTTCCTGGAAAAATGGGTAAAAATTGATAATGAAATAAAAAGAATCTCTAAAATAAATATTCCGCCTAATGAAACGTTACTGACATTACTTGAACAAAAGAATTCAACAACCGTCACAACAGGGATTTCATTACTCGAATTGTTCAGGCGTCCCGAACTTTCTTACGATGATTTGGCATGCGTAGATCCAACTCGGACGGAATTATCGTATGAAATAAAAGAACAAGTCGAAATTTCTATAAAATATGAAGGCTATATTCGCAGACAATTATTACAAGTCGAACAATTTAAAAAGCTCGAAATCAAGCGTTTACCCGAAGAATTCGATTATGCGTCAATTAAAGGTTTACGTATAGAAGCTCAACAGAAACTCAACAAATTTAAACCCGTGAATATCGGACAAGCAGGCAGAATCTCAGGCGTAAATCCGGCAGACATCGGCGTTTTGCTGATTTATTTCAATTATATTTAAAATTAATCCGTCTGATTTGATCTCAGACGGAATTTATTATTTGGGTTTTTTTATGCCGAATAAAAATCTTGTTACAAAAAATCGTTTAGATAGTTCATATGTTGCGAAAGTGGTTAAAACAGATAAAACTAAAATAAACATCATTTGAAGGATTATATTGCCGGTAAATAAAAATACATAATATGCGATAGCAATCAACCAAGTTTGATGAAATACATAGACCGGAAACGACGCTGTTGACAAATATTCCGTGATTTTATTTTTAAAATTCAGGTAATGTTTACCCATTCCCATTAAATATAAAATAGAAACCCATGCGTAGAATCTTGGAAAAATACCGATTGCAATATCAGGAAGTTTTCCTAAAAATCCGTTCCACCATAAAATTATCGGTATAAGGCTGATTATTGAAAGGATTAAAAAATATCTTCGGTTTTTTTCGATTTTTTCGATGATTTTTTCGTCGGATAAAATGAAAAATCCCAATAAGAAAAAAGCAAAATATTCACCGAGACTTTTTCCGCTGATATTTAATACAAAAATACCCAATAATGGGAAAATAAAAAAAGTTATTAATGCAAAAACCGGTAATTTATCAAAATTAATTTTATTCTTCGCTTTGTTATAAAAATACATTATCGGCAAAGCTATAAACGAAATGACAAATAAATACGCTAAAAACCATAAATGAGCGGGTGTAAAACCGCCGTCATATCCTGTAAAATCAGTTACTTTGGAAAAAAATAAAATATATTGCCGAAAAAAGCCGTCTGTATAACCGTTATGAAATTTTTCCGCATAAAATGTTTGAATCGGAATCAAAAATATCAAACCTGAAACTAACGGAATCAAAATTTTAAAAAAGCGTTCTTTCGAATACTGGAAAATTGTTTTCCTTTTTAATGCATATGCTGAACTAATCCCTGAAATTACGAATAAAAGCGGCATATACCAAGGCCAAATAACAAGCATTATATTAGTTGTTATTTGAATTTCGTCGCCTTTTATGTAAAAGTTTTCGCCGAACGAATTGTAAATCATAAAAGTATGATATATAAAAAGCATTAAAATACAAATCCAGCGAAGATTATCGATATAATATTTTCTCATAAGTATTTTTTATAAAATTCCAATCCATAATGTAATCAGTCCGTTATACAATCCGTGTGCAATTATAAGTGAAAGAATCGTGCAGTCTTTTATCTTTTCCCGGCATATACAAAAGAAAAAGCCTATGATTGCAGTGGTTAATATTTGTACGGACAATCCTGTGAAAATATGAAAAAAGCCGAAAAACACGGAAGATAAAATGATAGCAAACATTCGGTTATTTTTTATTTTCAATAATTTATGAAAAATATATCCCCGAAATAAAAATTCTTCGACTAAAGCAATGCTGAATATACTAAATATAAAGTCATGAATAAATTGCCAGGCTTGAGTATAATTCTTAGAACCGATTATGTCACCAAATCCCAGTAAAATCGGAATAACTGTTAAAATTGCTGACATGGAAACGGCAATAATTATGCCGATTACAATTTGTTTAAACAATTTTTTCGTAGTGAAACCAAGATCTTTAATATGTTCTTTGTTTACCGCCATTAAAATCATGGGAATAATCAGCAATGACCAGTAAACAACAATGACAAGAAACATTCTAATTGACATATCAAAAGTCATTAACAAATGAGCGTTAAATAAAACTATTCCGTAAAGCGTCGCAAAACTGCCGAAAATTGAGATAATTAAAAATAAAAAATCTCTTCTAATCTTTTGCATTTAACGTCTCCGTAAAATTATTTTTGACATATATTTTTAAATAATTAATATTGACTCCCTGTTCGGAAAAACGCTGCTCATATTCAGTTTTATATGGATTTTCAATGTCTGAATGATGCAAGTCCCGCGAAATGCTCAAAATTTCGAATCCTGAAAGATTTATTTCTTCGATTGTGAAATCGAATAGCTTGACATTATCTGTTTTTATTATAATAAATCCGTCATTTTTCAGGATTTTTTTATAAATATTTAAAAAATTGTGATGAGTAAGTCTTTTTTCAGTATCTCTGTTTTTTGGCCACGGATCAGAAAAATTTAAATATATAATGTCAACGCTAT
>JGI994J12354_10001815_pt1 | contig 21398 bp, 17 predicted proteins | sample IntmicLarv3ML3BL_FD_12354 | JGI IMG/M metagenome (IMG submission 12354) | reverse complement strand
ATCCTTCTATCTTACTTAACTCATGATATGTACTAACTCCATCTAATATTGGCATCATATCATCCATAAATATCAAGTCATATATTACTCCACTCTTTATTAACTAATTATACTACTACTAAACTATCAATTTCTTTTAAAACACAGTCACTAAAAGAATATAAATAAATACTTACCTCTTTATTACTTATTAATTTTATATATTCTCTATACCCATTAAGCTGCCCTACATAAGCTTCATCAGCAATATTCTTTAATTTATAATCAATTATTTTAATACAATCATCATATTCTAACATTAAATCTATTATACCATGATGATTATCATCATTAATATCTTCATATACAAATTCAAACTCTTTATAAATAATTGCATTCTTAAAATCTAAATCAAGACTCAAGAATCTCTTTATCTTATCAATAATATCATCATCAAGTTCTAAAATATCTAAATCTGGATTCTTAAAATCAATCATTTCTAATAAATAATGCATATAACTACCAAATTCCATATTAGCTTTAACACCACTATCAATAAGAATAATATTTTCTTTAGAAAACTTCTTTGTGTTTATTAAACTATAATTAATATCTATTTCTCTCTTAACTATTTTTTTATCAGTTCTTTTAATACTATCTTTATAATTAGATTTTTTAATTATATTATAATCCCTTGTTAATCCTAAACTATCTGTATCTTTACTAACTTTATTTATAGAGCTGTATACATATTTAATAAAATCTCCAAAACTCTTACTTTCTATTAGAGTTTTTTCTTTTGCCATCTTCTTCTCTTCTAAAGGATATATAAGTATAATCTTTTCTCTACTTCTTGTAAGTGCAACATAAAACAAACGTATTTTTTCACTTATCTCTTCTTTTTTATAATTATCTTTAGCTAAATATTTACATATTGTCTCCCCTATTCCATTATCAAAGTAAGGCGTAATAATACCTAAATTCTCATCATATAACATTGAAGAGTTTATCTCTCGCATATTAAACTCTGAAGTAAGTCCAGGAAAATATGTAACATGAAACTCTAATCCCTTAGATGCATGAACCTTCATAAGCTTAACACTATCTTCATTCAAATCTACACTATCTACTTCTAGTCTATATTCATCTTTAATGGCTGTATCTAAATAATTATAAAAATCTTCTATAGTATTACCTAAACTACTAATTGAACTAGAAATATCTAATAAATAATCTATTCTATTAATAGCATTTTCTATATCTCCAACTTTAATTAAAGAATTATAAATTGAAAAATCTTCTACTACCATATCCATAACTTCATTATTAGTTAGTGAATCAATATATACTGCTATATTAGATGCAACATTCCAAAGACTACTCTCTTTATAAGTATTATTAGTTATATAATTAAAAAGTTCTTCATCACTATAACCAAACAAATAACTTCTACCAATACTCATAAAAAAGTGTTTAAAGTCTCTATCAAATTCACTCTTCTTTATTTTAAGTATTAATCCTATAATATTCTTTACAATTAAAGTATCTGATGCCTCTGTAATATTAGTTGAATTATATTTTGTTATAGGCATATTCAAATATTCAAATATCTTTTTATATCTCTCAAACTCTTTAGCTCTATCTATTAATATAACAAAATCTTTATAAGTAACATCACAAAGCATCCCCTTATCTTTATCAAATACCTGATATTTACTATCAATCTTCTCTTTAATATCCTTAGCTATAATAAACACTTCAATTTCTGCTTTATCATAGCCTAAACTCTTATCATAAACATAAGTATACATTTCTAAATTCTGATTTTGCTTAGCATTACCAATTTCTTCATAATCATTATTACCAAACACCATTCTGTGACTATTTCTATAATCAGCACCACCACAATCAATTGACATAATATCATCAAATATTAAATTAATATCTGCAAGAACTTCTTTTCTTGACCTAAAGTTTTTATTTAAATCTATCTTAATACCATTATTATTTTTAGAATATTCTATATACTTACTCTTAAATAAATTAGGATTAGCATTCCTAAAACGATATATTGATTGTTTAATATCTCCAACCATATATACATTATTATTTTCTATTGCTGATACAAACTCTTCTTGTAAATCATTTGTATCTTGATATTCATCAATTAATATCTCATTATAATAATATTTAAGCTCATCCCTAACTTCTTTATATTCTTTAACTATTTTAATAGCTAATTTATTTATATCTATAAACTCATACATTAAAGTTTCTTCTTTATATAAATTAATAATCTCATCAAGTTTTCTAATAATTAAAATAATTGCTTCTATATATTCTTTTGTTTTTAATATATTTTCTTTTATTTCTTTAATAGTATAAATACAAAGATTATTCTTAAGTTCTTTCTTTATATTAGCAATATTACTTTTATATTTATCAACCATAGCATCAGTTGCTTCATCACCAGTCTTCTTATAATTTGGCATTTTAAACTCAAGACAGTCTCTTACTTCTTCATAGGATGAAGAGAATAATAAAGCTCTCAAAGAATCTTCTAACTTTTTATAATAATCTACTTCTAAATATGGTTCTATTTCTATTAAATTATCATTAATAGCTGTTATCTTATCTAATATAACTTCTTCATAAAGCCTAATTATACTGTTTATCTTATCTTCACTATAATAATGATTTATATAATTATCTAAATACTCCAATTTATTATATTTTAAATCAAGCTTACTGCTTATATTTAAAATAAGTTTTTTAATTTGTTTATCATCTTTAATACATAAGTCCCCTATAAGTTTCAAAAAAGAACTATTTTCTACTGTATACAATTCATCAAATATCTTATCTATAATTAAACTCTTCTTAGCTTCTATAATAGTTGAATCAACTATACTAACATTTTTACTAACATTTAATAAATAGTGATATTTCTTAACTATTGATAAGGCATAAGAATCAAAAGTTGTTATATAACTACTATCAATATAATCTAATTGTTCCACTAAAGAATCCTGTTCTTTAATAGCTTTTCTAATACGTTCCTTCATCTCTTTAGCAGCAGCTTTAGTAAAAGTTAATACCAAAAGTTCATTAATATTAACACCTGATTCTAACTTTCTAATAACTCTTCTAGTTAATACTGCTGTTTTACCACTACCAGCACCAGCAGAAACAATGATATTACTACCATCACTATTAATCGCCTCACTCTGTTCCTTTGTCCAATTAGGCATTTATATCACCCCCTAGAAAACTAAAATCATTATATTCTTTTAAATTAATAACATCTTTCTCTGACATATAACAAATGTCTTTATATTCACAAAAACTACAACTTACATTGTCCCCATCAATTCTCTTAGGATTAATAAAGAAGTTAGCATTTAATATACCATCTCTTGCTTCCTCAATTTTCTTATCAACTAAAAGTATAAGTTCATTCATAATATCTTCATTAATGACTGAGGCATAGGCTCCAAATTCACCACTACTATTAATCTTCATCCCACTAATATAATCACTATCTTCATAAGTAGAATCAAACTTTGATATTAAATGCATATTATCTATTGAGTATCCCTCTAACTTTAAATTTTCCCTTTTAAGTTCCAAATAAGTTTTATTCCTATTTATTTTAACTTCATTATCAAGAACCTTCTGTAAATAAAAACCAACAAACTTAACACTAGAAAATAACTTCTTCTTATAAATTAAATATATATAAGTAATAAGTTGCATATCAAGTCCATAAATAATATTAAATAAATTTAACTCTGGCTTACCAGTCTTATAATCAATAACAGCAACTAATGTCTCACCATCAATTTCTTTATATAATATCTTATCTACAAATCCCTTAAAAGAAACTTTAATATCGTTAACAGACTTATCAATCACAATACGCTCTTCACATAAAATAGATATAAGCTCTGTCTTCTCATGAAACTCTCTTACATAATCTAATATTATCAATAACTCTTCCTTAAGCTTTTTAAGAAAAAACTTCTCCATAGCACTACATTCACGTTTTGAAGAATATAACAAGTACTCGTTATCAAAATCAAAACCATCCCTACTTTCACACTCTAATATATGATGATATATATTACCAACAAACTGCATAAAAGAAGTTTCATAATTCCCTATCTTCAAAACACTAGAAGCATAATATCTAAAAGCACACTTATAATAGTCACCAATTGCTGAATAAGATAAAGTAAGTTCTTTATTTAAAAGTTTAAGTAACTGTTCTCTATCAATACCACTAAACTCATTATCATATTCCAAATAAGGTATTTCATAATTACTAAAATAAAGCTCTAAATCTTTATTCTTAATTCCATATTTAATAAAATTATCAAGAACTATTGCTAAATCCAACCTACTTAATTCATTTGAATAAGTATAACTATTATCTATCTCTTCCTCTAAAATAGAATATCCTAATTCATTAATCAAATTAGAAGGATAACACTCCGCGTCACCTACCATTTGCTTATAAGAAATAATAATATTATCACATCTTGATAAGAAAGATATTAAAGCATCTTTCTCTAATTTATTTAATTCTGATACATAGTCTATTCTAACTTCCTCTTTATAAGCATCACTAATATAATCTTCATCTTTATATATGCTAGGTATATCCCCTTGATTAAATCCAAGTAAAAATATATATTCATCAGAAATTATATTGTCTTTAATAGATATTTCCTCTATCTCCTTATCATAATGTTCATTACTAATATTAGTGTTTTTTAAATCATAAGTAATAGCATCTATAATTAATAAATTATCATAATCATATCCAACATACTTATTAGTAATATTAACTAGCTTTTTAAAGATACTCTTTTCTTTTTCATTAATCAAACTATATTCTTCTTGAATTCTATCTAAACATTCTTCAAAAGACAAACCCACTTTAAGATTATTTAAATAACTTTGTACTATTTTAGTTCCATAAATAGATATGTTAGTTGAAAGACATATAGGTACATTATAAAATTTACTATATCTTTTAAATACTTTCCTATAATCATCATTTAAATTAGTAATCTTTATTTTATTAATATCTATACCTTCATAGATTAAATTCATTATTTTTTTCATTACAAAAGAAACTTCATCATTAATATTTTCAAACTTATATACCACTCTATCAAGTTTATTACCAAGTTCTTTTTCTATTATTTTAACATTAGAAAAATTACCCAATAGCTTCTTCTCATACTTAGTAATATAGTCATAACCAAATACAATTACATCTAACAATTTATACTTATTAATAAATAACTTTTCTTCCTTTAAAAGACCTGTACTCACAAGTGACTTTTTTAATTCAACTAAATCATTTAATTTCTTAGTTTTATACAATTTATCATCAATATAATACATATTATCAATTAATATTTTAGCTACTTCATATCTATAATTATACTTCTTCATCAAATATAAAATAGCACTCACATCATAATCAAATACCACTTTTCTCTTAACTTCATCAAGTGACATTATTTTAACATTCAAAAAAGGATTATGACTTCTAATATATTTAAGTATCTTCGTTTTTATACCATTTGGAATTATCAATAAAGCTTCTTCATTTAATTCATCTAGAAAATCCATTTTATCACTCCTAATACTAATATTATAGCATGGATGATAATGTACATAGCGATTATTTGGTGATTCCTATATATTTTTACAATAAAAAGAGAGTCAATTATAACTAAATATAGTGTAATAATTAACTCTTATAAAATTTCAGTCATTTGTCATTTTTGCTAACTAATATGCTATTGTAATAGTATGATGATATGGTAAAGTTGGCTTATTTTTCTTTCCCATATTCCATACTAAGTTATCTAGTTCTAATGAATTTATAATGACTCTCTTGTTAATAAGTTCTTCTTTTATCAGCTCTAGAGCATATATCATATTCGCTCTTATTTCTATTTCTTTGTCACTATTATGAACAATTTCAATCTCATTATCTATCTCAAAAGATAGCTCTTCATTATATTCAAGAATACCATAATGTCGCAATGTTCTTGGAATCCCATAATCAGCACACCCAAGCAATGCATTAATATTTTCAATTTTAGAATTAATAGTATCAGACATATAGAATAAATCTGCAACTAAAAGTATGGCACGTTTGTTAAAATCTATAATTTTTCCTTTGTAAATGCTAGTATCTTGAAAATCCACAAAATTTGTAATAATATATTTTAACAATTCTTCATCACTTTTAATAGCAAACAACTCAATATAAAATTTTTCTGCTTTAGTACTAATTATATTAACTGTATTTTTAAATATAGTGTATCGTTCTTTTAATAATGGAATAACTCCCTCAATTGCAGTAAATATTTCGCTAAATTCAGTTTCATTGATTTTTGATAATTGTGATACATCTAGAAAACTCTTATTTTTATTAATTTCCTTAATTAATGAAAAGAACAGTGCTTCTGAACCATTAATAATTCTACCTTCATATTCAATCTTCCATTTTGGTTTTTTCCAAAAACAAAAATTTAAACTTTCTATCAAAAAAGCTAAAATGATTTTTTCTTTTTCTGATAAATTTAGTCCTAATGTTTTATACCAATGAATATAAGTATTTTCTCCAAAATTATCTACAAATTCCTTAATTTTTTCTCGGCTAATTTTTACATATTCAGAATTATCAACTACATATTTAATATTTTTTAAATTCAAATAAATCACCTCGTCATTTTTGCTAATATTAGTTTATCATACTTCTCTTTTGAATTATTATTTAAAATTGGGGATTTTCTTATCTTACTATGCTATTACAAGTTATATTATACATTTATTCTAAAATAAAAGACATAATCTGCACTATGTCTTAATATCTTATAAAGCTTTTTTCATGTTATCAAGTTCCTTAAAAGTCATCTCATTCATATTCTTATTTTCAAATAAATAATTATAGCTAAATATTGAAAATCCCTTGTAATTACTCATATACCTACTTATTAAAATCTGTTTCATTATTACATCACTACTAGTCGTCCATTCCTCATACCCACTCCTAGCATAATTATCAATTGTTCCTACTTTATAAAAAGCAAGAGCAGGAATTAACTCTATTGTCTTAACCTTAATAAGTGAATTCCACATGTTAACTGTATCAATAAAAGGCTTAGCTTCATTAAAAAATCCATAATATATTTGAGGCATTATATAGTCAATATAACCTTCATTAGCAAGTAGCATTCTAGTATCAATATAATTACTACTATAATTATTATCTATATTGCCTTCTGGTGCTATACCAAAAAGAACATTGGGCTTTATCTTTTTTATAGCACTATATACTTCCTTAATAAGAACACTCACATTATTAAGTCTATATTCACTTAAGGATAACTCTCCACCACTATTTTTATATTCATCATATTCTTCATTATCAATATCTTGATTAGGATAAAAATAATCATCAAAATGAACCCCATCTATATCATAATTTTCAACTAACTCTTTTATACCATCAACTATTAGCTCTCTTACTTTAATACTAGCTGGATTATACCAAATCCCTTTACCCTCTATTACACTAACATCACGACTATCAAACATTAGAAAAGCCGGGTTTTCTGCCGAAATAGTTGTCTTATCAACAAAGCTTCTTATTCTGTAAGGATTAATCCAAGCATGTAGCTTTATTCCCCTCTTATGGGCTTCATCAATGAAAAACTGCAATACATCATAACCAGGATTTAGACCTTCCTCTTTAGAAACATTAGCACTCCAAGGAAATATATCTGACTTATAAATAGCATCACTATGACTTCTAACATGAAGAATAACCCAATTAAAATCAAGAGCTTTTATATTATCAAGCATACTAATAATATTACTTTTACTTGTCTCATTATCTTTTGCATCCCTAATGTGGTCTTGAAGTTCTACATAAGAAATATACATTGACCTAACTTCATCAATTGGCTTTTCACTACCAATATCAATTTCCCTTTCTTTTACTGACTTGTCCCCCACAATCCAAAAAGAAAACAATAAAAAAATAGCAGTTAATCCTATAAACATCTTATTCATATTATCACCACTAAATTATATTTTCTCTTTTTATTTTTACTACCTAATATATAACCTATTTTTCGACTTAACTTGCAAAACTAGTTAATCAATCAAAAAATATTTATTCATAAGCATCTCTTCAGATAAAATCCATGATGACCCTCCAGAGCTGTTCTTAGTAAACTTCAACTTACAAAACACATCTGTTCTATTTTTATCACTACCATCTATAATCTTACCTTTAGCTTTTGCTAAATAACCCATATATGTAAAATTAACTAACAATGAAAGTTCAGTAACTTCCTTAACTTTATGAGCTGATATAATATAAATGCTCTCTAAGTTCATATCTTTTAATGTATTTACATACTTCTTCTTTTTATTATTTTTTATTTCCAAAAAATATTTTTTATTTAAAGATTCTGAAACATACTTAGTTATATTATCACTATTATAACTAGCTTTAGAAAGTAAAATATACTCATATATCTTATAAAAAGCACCTTCAAAAGTTCCCTTATTATATTCTGGTATTAAACCTTTTATATATTCTTCTTTTGCAGAAGCAACTTTATTGAGTACTCCTGTTTTAACCATAAATCGAATAAATAATATAAATATATATAAACCTACTACAGAAGCTAATCCCAAAGCTCCAAGCATAAAATATTTTGAATTATATATATATTCTAAAAACTCAAATATTTTTGCCTGATATTTTAAAGAAAGCACCACTGTTATTGCAATCAAAATTAAAGTAAAAAATACATTTGACTTATTCTCATCAATATATGGAGCTTTTTTAATAGTTATTAACTTCCATCCATCTGTTTCTATATTATAAAGTGCTCCACAAAACTTACAAGACAAATTAGCTACCTTATTAACTACTGCATCACAGTTTGGACAATGATTAGCTTCCATTGGATTTGGTGCAGTTAATGGTTTCTTTAATGTAATTATAAATCTTTCTTTAATGTCTTTACCTTTTTCAATTCCAACATTACAATTTAAATCCACTTCTATAACAGCAACTAAATAAGAATCTGTTGCCAATTCCCTAACTATAGTAGTATTATCAATATCAATATAATTATATAAAACTTTATTTTCTGTATTTTGATTTCTTGCTTCTATTTCTTCATACAATCCCTCAGACAAAAGATGCTTAACTACTTTCAAATTGCCTTTTGAATTTGACTGAAGAAACTCCATCAACATATGAGCTGCCATAATTCTTAAATGACGCTCATCAAAGTCATTAATCACATCAATTATCCTGTTCATTAAATCACCCGCTTTTATTCTATAAATATAATATCACATTATTTATCAATAATAAACATAGAATCGCCAAAAGAAAAAAATCTATACTTCTCCTTAATAGCTATGTTATAAGCAGTTAAAATCTTTTCTTTACTAACAAGTGCACTAATTAACATAATTAGTGTTGATTTTGGCAAATGAAAATTAGTTATTAAATTGTCAACTATTTTATATTCATAGCCTGGATATATAAATATATCTGTATTACCATAGCATTCCTTAAGCTCCCCATATTTCTCTACAACTGATTCTAGTACTCTAACAGTTGTTGTACCAACTGCTACTAATCGCTTATTATTTAATTTAGTTTTGTTAATAATGTCTACTGTTGTTTGTGATAACTCATAATATTCACTATGCATATGATGTTCTTCTAATACTTCAACATTAACTGGTCTAAATGTGCCAAGTCCAACATGCAAAGTAACATAACATATATTTACACCTTTTTCTTCTAAACTACTCATTAGTTCTGATGTAAAGTGTAGTCCTGCTGTAGGAGCTGCAGCACTTCCTATATTTTTAGCATAAACTGTTTGATACCTATCCTTATCATTAAGTTTTTCATGTATATAAGGAGGAAGTGGCATAGTACCTAATTCATCCAAAAGTTCATAAAATATCCCTTCATAAATAAAATCAAATACTCTTATGCCTTCATCACGTTCTTCAGTACATCTAGCTTTAAGTAAACCATTACCAAAAGATACTATAGTATTAACATGAACCCTTTTAGCAGGTCTAACTAAAGCTTCCCAATTATTATTATTAATATTTTTTAAAAGTAATACTTCAATAACAGCATTAGTCTCTTCTTTAACTCCAATAAGCCTAGCAGGAATTACCTTAGTATCATTAAGCACAAGTGTATCACCACTATTTAAATAATGCGAAATATCACTAAACTGTTTATGTTCTATTTCACCACTATTTTTATTAAGTACCAAAAGTCTTGAAGAGTCTCTCTTAGAAAGAGGAGTTTGTGCAATCAACTCTTCAGGTAGTTCATAATCAAAATCTTCTAATTTCATTTTCTTCCCACTCCTTCTCTAGATAAAGCAGTAACATGGCTAACAAGACTTCTTCTTGCTTCATTTGTAAATGTATATTGCTCTGGATTATTTTTTACATTTTCTGTTGACATAACCCAAAATTCTGCTAATGCTTGCTTATCATTTAAGTCTGTTCCTATTTCTTTTGCATTTTTAACTACAGTACTACAGGCATAATCATAGCTCCATCTACTAGGTAACTCACTAATAATCGTATCAAGTAAATTATTATTTCCTAAACATGCAAGATTCACTTCAAATTGTTCCTTATCAAAAAGATAAAGATACTGTGCCAAAAAAGCAATATTAGAAGCTTTAATTTTACTTGTCTTTAATTGAGGACAACCATTAACTAAAAATGCCGCACATAAAAGAGCAGGATATCTAGCAACTGAAAAATTTTTACCTAACTGAGTATCCTTATCAACGCAAGAAAAAACTTGTAAAGCGAATTCATATGAATCCGAATCCATAGAAGAAAGCGAATCAACACCATTTATAACTCCGTACCCATTCATAGGAACATTAGCACTACCTCTTCCATGATAATCCCTAATACTCCCCAAATAATCTGCATACTTTTGTCCTAAATCATATGCCATAACCGCACCTACTCATTTTGATCAAACAAACTATTTTGATAAGTCAACTTCATTTGCTGATAACCCTTCTCAGTAACAACTCTACCACGACTTGTTCTTTTCAAAAATCCCATCTGTAATAAATAAGGCTCATAAACATCTTCAATAGTAGTAACTTCTTCACCAATAACACTAGCTATTGATTCTATTCCTACTGGTCCACCATTAAACTTTTCTATTATTGCTTTCAAAAATTGATGGTCTGTATCATCAAGCCCAACATCATCTACTTTAAGACGCTCTAATGCTTTTTTAGTTATATCCAACTCAATTCTACCATTGCCATCTACTAATGCAAAATCCCTTACCCTCTTAAACATTCTATTAGCAATTCTGGGCGTTCCCCTACTTCTTCTTGCCAGTTCAAGTGCTGCATCATCATCTATATGAACATCCATAACTTTAGAAGTTCTCTTAACAATACGTTCTAATTCTTCTTCAGTATAATACTGCATCTTAGCAATAATACCAAATCTATCACGAAGTGGTGCTGTTAAATCACCAGCTCTAGTAGTTGCACCAACTAAAGTAAAAGGTGGCAAATTGATTTTAATATTTCTAGTATTACCATCACTTCCAACAATAATATCAATAGAATAATCTTCCATAGCCGGGTATAATATCTCTTCTACAAAGGCTGGCATTCTATGTATCTCATCAATAAATAAAACATCACCAGGCTCTAAACTTGATAATATTGCAGCAAGATCCCCAGATTTTTCAATACTAGGTCCACTAGCTGTCTTAATACTACCACCCATCTCATTAGCAATAATATTCGCTAAAGTAGTCTTACCCAAACCAGGAGGACCATACAAAAGTACATGGTCAAGAGGTTCATTACGCAATTTTGCAGCTTCAATAAAAACTCTAATATTATTCTTAACATCTTCCTGACCAATATATTCAGTTAACTGATCAGGTCTTATATTCATGTCTAATGTATCATCTGTCATTTCTTCAGATGTAACAATTCTATCTTTCATAAAATCACCTCTATACTATGATAACTCATAAATATGCTTTTCTATTTTAATAATAACTTTAATGCTTCCTTTACCTGTTCTTCAATAGATAAAGCTCCATCTATTTTAGGTATAAGAGCTTTAAACTCTTTTTCCTTATAACCAAGTCCTTTTAATACCTCAACTAATTCATCCAAACTACTGCTTACATCAAGTTCCATAGTACTAATAGCTCCAAGTTTACCTTTTAAATCTAATATCATCTGTCTAGCAACTTTCTCTCCAATTTTAGGAAACTTCTGAAGATATAAAATATTCTCTCTCTCTATTGCATCAACAATACCATTAATTGAACCAGTTGCCAAAATAGGAAGTGCCATTTTTGTCCCTACTCCCTTAACACTAATAAGCTTTAAGAATAAATCCTTTTCTTCTTCTGTTCTAAATCCATATAAAGATAAATCATCTTCTCTTACTTGCTGATAAACATATACCTTGTATTCACTACCTTCATTAAAAACATAAGGATTAGGAGTATATATCATATACCCAACACCATTATTATCTATGACTACATAAGTACTCTTTATATCAGTAACTTTACCATATATATAACTATACATACTATCACTCTCCATAATAATTATAACTTATATAAACAAATAATAAAAGAACAAAGTATCAAAACTTTGTTCTATATACATAAATTCCCAATATTCTTTTATTTATTTACTTCAAAAACCATATCACCAATTACTATTTTCTCTATATTATCTACATCAATTAACTTAAATTCTACATCTGAATATGGATTTTGCGTCAACATATTACTATAAGTAAGTTCCATTACATAATAATCATCAGTATCATTTTCTCTACCAACTCTATTACTTCCTTGAACTAATTTTGAAGAATCATCATAATAACCATCTAGCTTTATAACAGTTTTATCCTTAAATACTATATCAACTGTTTTCTCAAACTTTAGCTCATCATCAGTAAGTGATACAAACTCTCTATTCTCTAACCCATATAATCTAAGTGATAATTTAATGTCAACTGGTGTTACTTTTAAAGTATTAACTCCAATCACAACTTCTTTTGTATCTTTAACAAAAATATTATCAAATACATAATCAAATTTTGAATTATTAGTCACTAGTTCTTTAGTAAACCATTCTATTTCTATATGATTTTCAGGGCAAACTCCTACATTCTCAGTATATACTCTCTCACCTATGGCAAACTGAAATTTAACTGTACTGTTGTTATCAATCAACTTCATTATCTCTTCATCTTCATATCGAACAACTACTATTGCTTTAGTTTTATCTTCATTAATACTTAATATCTCGACAAACCCCCATACAAACTCTTCACTCTTATCAGTTACTAACCAAGCATTACAAAATATTTTTTCTGTATTCATCATATTTAGTTCATTATTTGGTTTAGCATAATTTATCTCCATAGTTGCATACCAAACATTATTAATGCTAACTAATTGTTTTACAACCACAGTCATATCATCTTTTGTAGATGATTCATTTACTTCTGTAGAATCTATTCCTGACTTCTCTACATCTTTTTCATTTATTCCAAAAAACTCTAAGAGATTTGAATCCCAATTAAATATCTTAGCCATAGCATAAACACTACCAATAGTAACAACAAAAACAAACACTGCCACTGCAGCCATCTGAGCAACTTTTCTAAATATAGAAACTCTACCACCCTTTTTATTCTTTTCAATTATATTATTATACATTCTCTCTTTATCCCCTTCATTTAACTTAATCATATCTATTGCATCATATATTTTGTTCTTTTTCATACCAATTCCTCCTTTAACATCTCTTTTAACTCTTCTCTACCAATATGCAAATAGGAATATATAGTATTCTCCTTAATTCCTAAAAGATTAGATATCTCAACTCCAGAATATCCTTCATAATAATGAAGATAAATAACTTGCTTATATTTATCAGGCAACAAAAATATTAACTTTAATATTTCATTTTCATTAGAACTATCATCTCTAATATCAATACTTTCCATAGGAACTTTTTTATTCCACCAATGAGTAACCATATTTTTACATATATTAGTAGCAACTCTAATTAACCAAGCTTTCTCATGTTCAACACTATCAAATACTTTTTCAGTCTTTAATAACTGTAAAAAAGTATTTTGTACTGCATCTTCTATATTTGATTTATTACCTTTTAAATACATATAGCAAATTCTATATAACATCTCTACATTACGGTCATACACTTCCTTAAAATACTTTTCACTATCTACCACAACTTTTGTCATTTTTAACTCCCTTCACTTATAATACAATTTGCATATATAAATCCTTGTAATTTTTTTATTTTTTTCAATTTAACTATAATATATAATAATTATAATAAAAATACTATTCCAAGTTAATAATAGAGTTTATGTAAATAATATGACAAAAGAAAAAATGTTAAAATTAACATTCTTCATTTTAATGATGATGACCTAGAAATATTACTGTAACAATTATCACTATACCTATAACTATTCCCATTATTGTTTCTTTTTCTTTTTTTATTTCTAATACTTTTGGTAAAAGTTCAAAAAATGCTATATAAAGAAGCATTCCCAAAGTAACTCCTAATATTATACCTTCAACAAGTTCGCTTATATGACTTCCAATAAACGCCATCATTAGACCACCAACAAATGTTGATAATGCAATGAGTGACACAATAATAAGTGTTCTTTTTTTACTTTTATTATTGTCATATAATGAAGAAGTTATTATCATACCAAGCGGTATGTTATGAAGTCCTACTCCAATAGCTATTAAAGCTCCTGTTTTAAATGAAGTCTCTGTAGCAGTATAAACTGCCATTCCTTCAACTATATTATGAAGTATCAATGCTATACTCGATATTACACCAATATGAATCAAATTATCATGGCAATCTTTATCATGACAACTATGGTCATGATCTGGTATAAATATATCAAGTAACTTAAGCACTGTCATACCAGCTACTATTGTTAATAAGATAGCTATAATACTTATTTTATAATCATAATTCTCTGTAAATATTTCATAAACCTCAGGAACTAAATCTACTAATATAAGCATTATAATGACAACAAATGCCAAACTAATTGAAAAATTAATAAATCTTTTATTATTTTTAAATATAAATACAATCATTGCTCCAATTATTATAAATAATCCTAATATAAATGTTGTTAATAATCCCATAACTTCCCCTTACTACTTTAGTATTAAATATATTATTACAAATAATCCTAGTGCTACACGATACCACATAAACAGTTTAAAATCATTTTTCCTTAAATATTTTAATAAGAAACTAATGCATAATATTCCGATTACAAATGCCACTAATGTTCCAGTAATAAAAAGTGATAAATTATCTAGTATTGGACTAAATCCTCTTTTAATTACAAACCAAACAGCTGCACCTAATACTACTGGTGCTGATAAGAAGAATGAGAACTTAGCTGCATCTTCTCTATTTAACTTCAAAACTCTAGCAGTAGCAATAGTTGTTCCACTTCTAGAAAAACCTGGAATTAATGCAAACATCTGTGAACATCCTATTAAGAATGCATCTTTCATTGTCATAGAATTTATATCTTTTTTCTGCTTAGAATTTTTATCAGCTATATAAATAATAATACCCATTAATATAAGTGCACTAGCAATAAGGTAATACTGCCCTCTTATTACATCTTCTATAATTTCTTCAAATAATACCCCAATTAAAGCAGCAGGTATTGTTGCTACTATAATATACCATAACATTTTACCTTCTTTATCCTTAGGTCCTTTAGTAATACCCTTAATAAATATATTCCATAAATCTTTAAAGAAAAATACAATAATTGCCAACACTGTACCTAAATGGAGTGCCAAATCAAATGCTAATGCGGAGTCGCCCATACTATTTCCAATACCAAATATATCTCTAAATATAATTAAATGTGCACTTGAGGATATTGGCAAAAACTCTGCTATCCCCTGTATAATTCCTAATATAATCGCTTCTAACATAATAACAACCTCTATTCTTTTCTATTTTTATCTATTAAATTATAGCATACAATCTTTATTTCCGAGTCTTTTTTTTAAAGTATCTAATTAATATTTATGATAATTATTATTTATTATTATTAAATATATCTTTAAATACCTCTATATAATTATCTACTAAAACAATATCCATATTTTCTTTTATATATTTTGGAATTTCTTTTAAATCAGCTTCATTCTCAGTAGGTATAAATACTTTCTTTATTTGCGCCCTATTAGCTCCAATTATTTTCTCTTTCAAACCACCTATAGTTAATATTTCTCCAGTTAAAGTAATCTCTCCAGTCATACTTATAGTATTTTCTACACTCTGATTTGTAAAAGCACTTATTAATGCTGTCGTTAAAGCAATTCCAGCACTAGGTCCATCCTTTGGTATTTCTCCATCTGGTACATGAATATGGATATCTTTATTTTCAAGTTTACTTAAATTGACATTAAGTTCCTTAGCATTAGCTTTTATATAACTAAGAGCAATTCTCGCTGATTCACGCATTACTTCTCCAAGACTTCCTGTTAAAATAAACTCACCCTTACCTTCAAATATGCAAACTTCTATTGGTATAATATCTCCACCATATGGTGTATATGATAAAGCATTAACTACTCCTATTTTATCTTTAACAATATTATTGTTATGTAAGTATTTTTTAATTCCTAAAAATTTCTCTATCATTTTCTCATCAATAACATAAGTAACTTTAGACTTATCAACTACTATTTCTTTTACTATTTTTCTAATAATAGAAGCTATTACTCTATCTAATTCACGTACTCCAGCTTCTTTAGTATAATTTCTAATCAAAATTAGAATACTCTCATCAGTAAACTTAATTCTATTAACTGGAATATTATGTTCCTTAATCTGATTTTTTATTAAATGATTCTTAGCAATATTAACCTTTTCATATTCAGTATAAGAAGATATCTCTATTATTTCTAACCTATCTTTTAACTCTTCTGGTATTCTATCAATATAATTAGCAGTTGCAATAAACAAACATTCACTTAAATCAAACTCTTCTTCTATATAGTGATCAGTAAACCCCTGATTCTGCTCTTTATCTAATACTTCTAAAAGACTAGATGCTGGGTCACCCTTAATATCTTTTGTCATCTTATCAATTTCATCAATTATAAACACAGGGTTAGTAACACCTGCTTTTTTCATACCTTGAATAATTAAACCTGGCGAAGAACCTACATAGCTTCTTCTATGTCCCACTATTTCAGCTTCATCATTGACTCCACCAACAGATATTTTAGTTACACGTCTATTTAAACTTTCTGCAATGCTTTTTGCTAATGATGTTTTACCTACTCCAGGAGCTCCTACTAAACAGATAATTGGACTTCTTAGAGATTTAGTATTTTCTTTTACTGCAAGATACTCAATAATTCTATCCTTTATATCATCTAATCCATTATGTGTACTATCAAGTATTTCTCTTACCATTTTTAAGTCACTTCTATCCTTAGTATAATTATTCCAAGGAAGACTTAATAACCAATCAATATACCCTCTAAGCATTCCTACTTCTGGACTAACAGCATTTAGTGAGGCATAGCGATTTATCTCATACTCAAGCTTTTCTCTTACTTTAAGTGGACAACTTAACTCTTCTAATTTTTTTCTTAATATCTCTATATCAGTATCATTGTCTTCTCCAAGTTCTTGCTTAATAATTTTTAATTTTTCACGTAATACAAATTCTTTTTCCCTGTCTACTAATCCACTTTCAACATTTGACTCTATTTCTTTTTCTAGCTTTAATATTTCAATATCTCTATTTATATCATCTAAAATCATTTTAACTCTTAAAGTAGAACTAGATACTTCTATATATTCTTTTTTCCTATCATAATCAACTGGTAAGAATGATGCTACTATATCTGCCATCTTATTTATATTATTTATTCCAGCAATTTGAGATATTATAGTATTAGATACATAAGGTATTTCTTTTACATAAACTTCAACATGTTTTGTTAATGCTCTTATATAAGCCATTTCTTCTTTAATAGTTAATTCTTCAAGTAATGTATTACTAATTACTGCTTCATAAACATTATCTTCTTTATTATAACTATGGACTTTTACTCTATTTACCCCCGTTAATATAATTCTAGTCTTACCATTTGGCATATCTAACTTCATTTTTACTTCTGCTTGTATACCATATAATGGTAACTCTTCAATAGAAGGATCTATCTCTAATGAATCAAATTGATTAACAACAACTATTTTATTATTGTAATAAGATTCTACTAATGAAAATAATTTTTTATCATTATCAGTTTCAAATTCAAGTCTTATTTCTGAATGAGGGAATAGAACCATATCTTTAAGTAATAATACTGGTAAACTTATTTTCATATGGTTACACCTCCTCAAAACATTGGTTTTTATTATAACCAGTTTGATATCAAAAGTAAACATAAATAACACTTTTTTACAAATTAAAAAGCACCAATTTCTTAGTGCTTAAGTTCTAATCTGTTTACTAATTATTCTATTATTACTGCAGTTCCTGAAGCAGTTACCATAAGCATATTACCTTGGCCTAATACTTCGTAATCAATATCTACTCCTACTACAGCATTAGCTCCCATTTGAAGGGCTCTATGTTCCATTTCTTTTAATGCATCATCTCTTGCTTTAAGAAGTTCTCCTTCATAAGAATTAGAACGTCCCCCAAAAATATTTGTAAGACCTGCCGCAAAATCTTTTGCAAAATTAACTCCATTTACAACTTCTCCAAATACAATACCTTTGTACTCTTTAATAGTTCTACCTTCAACTGATGGTGTTGTTGTTATTATCATAATAACCTCCATATAATTATATATATGACTAATTATAACATTTTCGAACAATTTATCCTACTAATTATTTTATTTTTTTAAACTCCTTCTATTAGTTTTTTCCACATAATATACCCATAAATCTTGTCCTAATAAACCTTGTTTTTCACTAACATCCCCTAATTTATAATGACTTTTTTCATTACAATGTGGTGGCATTATACCTTCCCCAAAATGAATTGGAATGACATGTGAATATCTAGCTGTATAGTCTTCCGAATGTTCACAAACTTCTGCATTTTCCCTTTTCCATTCAGCAACCCTACTTATAAATTCATTTCTTCTACTCAATCTAAGTGCTTCTACCTTATCTTTTACTAGTAGTGTGGTTGGTATAGTAATTGCTACTCCAATTGCCAATCCTGTGATAACACTTTTTACGTTTAAACCCATATAAACATCACCCCTTAAACATGAGTGTATTCTAACACAATAATCGTTTTTATACAATGATTTTTTTTAAAACTTCAATATCCATGTGTTTAATCCATGATAATGTCTTAAGTGTTAATCTATGAAAATGTCCCAAATATTGTAAAAATCAAAAAATAATATATAATATCCCACTGAGGTGGAAAAGATGAGAAAGGTAAAATTAAGAATGAATGAACAAGAAAAATATGAAATTATAAAAGAACTAGTAGATCACAAAGGAAATAAAAATAGAGCTAGTAAAAAGCTCAGTATATCAAAAAGACAAATCAATCGTCTTATAAACATTTATAAGGAGAAAGGTAAATCTGGTTTTGTACACGGTAACCGTGGACAAATGCCCTCTAAAGCACTAGATAAATCAATCTCCGAAGATATTGTACTACTTTATACTACTAAATATCAAGACTTTAATTTCAATCACTTTAAAGACTATTTAGAAGAACAAGAAAATATTAAAGTATCTTATAAGTTTATTTATAAGCATTTAACTAAAGCAAATATACTATCTCCCAAAGCTAGAAAGAAAACAAAAAGATACTTTATGAAACAACAATTAATTAAAGATAAGAAATTAACCAATAAAACAGATGCAGAAATTGATTACACTCTCAATCATGAAATGTCTTTAGAAGATTCTCATCCAAGAGGTGAAAAACCTAAATACTTTGGTGAACTAATTGAACAAGATGGTTCTATTCATAATTGGTTTGGTAATATTAAAACTTGTCTACATCTTGCCATTGATAAAGCTACTTCTACTATCGTTGGTGCTTACTTCGATAAAGAAGAAACTCTTAATGCTTACTACAATGTTTTCTATCAAATACTAATCAATTATGGTATTCCTTATAAGTTCCTTACTGATAATAGAACTGTATTTAATTATATGTCAATAAATCCTGATAAACGTACAAGTGACAAAGATGTTTTAACTCAATATGGCTATGCTTGTAAACAACTTGGTATTGATTTATCAACCACTTCTGTTTCACAAGCTAAAGGTCTTATTGAAAGAACTAATGGTACTTTTCAAGGTAGATTAGTTAATGAACTTAAATTAAATGGTATTACAACTATCCCCTCTGCAAACAAATATTTATTAGAAATATTTATTCCCAAATTCAACAATAAATTTGCCATGGATTACAAGAGATTCCCTTCTGTATTTGAAACTTCCCCCACTAAAGATATAATTAATTATACTCTTGCTGTCTTAACTCCTAGAAAGATTGATAATGGTAATTCTATCAAATATAAAAACAAATATTACCAACCTTATCTAAATGGTGAACTTAAATGTTTTATGTCTAAGACTGATGCATTAGTGATTAAGTCTTTTAATGGCGACTTATTAGTTTCTATTGATGAACAAATATTAGAACTTATTGAATTATCTAGAAATCAAAGGTTCTCTAAAGAGTTTGAAGATATTCCAATAATTAAAGAAAAGATTAAATATATTCCTCCTATGTCTCATCCGTGGAAATCTGATTCTTTTAAAAAACACTTACAAAAAGCACATACTAATCACGTATATGCTTAAGCGGGTTTTTATGCCGAGAAAACTTCTTGATCAATGGGAAGTTAAAATTCGTAATGCTTTTGCTAAGCTAATAATTTATTTTTAGCTTAGCTGTTATCTATAGAATTTTAATTTCGGTCCTATTGTCAAGAAGGAAATTGGAATAATTTTTCCCGCTTATCTTTAACTTTTTTTGGGACATTTTCTAAAATCATTGACATGATTTTTTTTAAAACTTCAATATCCATCTATGACTATTTCATGATATTGCCTTTAAAAATGTTGGTTTTTATTAAAACCAGTTTGATATTAAAATTAAACATAAATAACACTTTTTTACAAATTAAAAAGCACCAATTTCTTAGTGCTTAAGTTCTAATCTGTTTACTAATTATTCTATTATTACTGCAGTTCCTG
>JGI994J12354_10001814_pt1 | contig 21399 bp, 18 predicted proteins | sample IntmicLarv3ML3BL_FD_12354 | JGI IMG/M metagenome (IMG submission 12354) | reverse complement strand
TGCCTCGACCCCTGCCGCTACAAGATTTTCCACAGTACGGCGGGACACGCTGGCTTTGGGTGTGCACAGCACAATGGCTCCAATGCCGTCGCCCAAATCCTTGAGCTGCACATCCTCGCTGGCCCAAACCGTCGAAACACTCTCGCTGTCAACAGAGAGATAGGGGTTAGATAGTGGCTGTTGATCTGGCGCATAGAAGCGTCCGCCGTTTTGCGCCAGATGCTCTGTCACCCAGATAGGCAGGCTTCCTACATCGTCAGCCATGCGGCGGCTTATCTCTTCAGTGCCCAAAGCATCCCAAAGCTGGAAGGGACCCATATTCCAATTATAGCCCAGCTGCATTGCCTGATCGAGTTTCTGGAACTCGTCAGCGATTTCAGGCACTCGGTTGGCACAGTAGCAAAACAGTCCCTTCAGGGTATGCCAGAGAAATGCTCCTTCGGCTGTGCCGCTGTCTATAAGGGCGAACACCCGCTCGGCGACCGGCGCCTTTGGGTTTATGCCGTCAGGCAGAGCGTATGCGGCAGGCACATAGTTCTCTGTATGTCTGTCCCACATGAAGCTCTCTTTGCCTTCCCGCTTGAAGAAGCCAGCTTTCGATTTATCGCCCAGCATACCCTTCTCCAGCATACGGACAAAGTAATCCGGCAGATTCATCAACGCCTGCTCCTGCGGGTTCTGCTCTGCAATGTGGTTGGTGTTCATGGTGGCTTTGACGATATCGAAGCCCACCAAATCTGCGGTCTTTAGGCTGCCCAGTGCAGAGCGCTCGACGAATCTTCCGCTGAGGAAGTCCGCCGCTGCCACGGTGATGTCAAACTGTTCCATACCATGAAACAGCAACGCCATTGTGGCAACGCCCACCCGGTTGGCAATAAAGTTGGGGCTGTCCTTGGCGACAACAATGGTTTTCCCCAGCCGCTTTTCCGCAAACACCGCCATGGCCTCCATAACCTCCGTTGCTGTCTCCTCAACCGGAATCAGCTCCAGCAGCTTCATGTAACGGGGCGGGTTAAAAAAATGGGTGCCAAGGAAATACTTGCGCTGCTTCGGCTGCAGTCCCTGTCCGATGGCGTTGACCGAGATGCCGGAGGTATTGCTCGATAGAATACAGCCCTCTTTTGTCAAGGCGGCTACCCGGCCAAACAGGTCAATTTTCGGTTCCAGTCTCTCCACAATCGCCTCGATAACCCAGTCGGCATCAGCCACTTGTTCCAAGTCGTCTTCCAGATTGCCGATGTGAATCAGTGCTGCTGCACTGTTTCCATAGAGCGCACGCATTCTGGGATTTCTCAGTCGTTTTTTTGCATCCTGTGCCAGCTTACTGCGAGGCTCTTGCGCTGACGGCATATCAAGTAAAACTACCTGCACACCATTCCCTGCCAAATGACCGGCAATGGCTGCACCCATAACGCCTGCGCCTAAAACGACTACCTTTCTGATACTAAGCTTCATGCTGTTGTCACTCCCTTTTTTCAAACCGGAGGAATTTGCCTCACCGCTGACCAATCATCTCCACAAAGCTCTGGAGGCGAGTGCGCAGCTGTTCCACTGACTGAATCTGTTGATCAATTTCGACCTGGAGCAGAGGAATGTTGTTGCTCTCCATTTCAGCCTTAATCATGGGGTAGTCAAATTCTTCCGGATCGCAGAATTTCATCATCGCTACGATGACTGCGTCTGCCTTCTTCTGTTCATACATTTCACGTAGCATGGGTACACGGGTTTTTTCATGCTCGTAGGCCAGCGAGCAACCGAACATATCCTGCCACTGCTTCGCCATTCGATCCAGAGGTTTTTCTCCGTCCGGCGCATCTACCCGGCTTTGGCGACTTTCCTGTGCCAAATCGTCAGCGACGATAGCCAGTTTCATCTCTTTGAAAATCTCCAGCACGGAATCCGGCTCTATGGCAATGCCGGACACAACGACTTTCAGGCCGTCCCATTCCTTCTTCGGCTCTGCCTTGAGCAAGTCAATGAGAGCGCTGACCAACGCAGCATGCTCTTCTTTGCGCATGAAGAAGGCGCTTTTGAATACCAAGTGCCGGTCAATGGGGTCAATCAGGTCAGGATAATCTGCTGCAACCTGACCAAACTCACGCATAACTTTACGCTGTGCATTGTAAATATCAATGCTCTTGTTGATGGCCTCGTCAGAGATGCTCTCGCCAATGGCAGCCTCCAGACGCTCCCGCACAGATTGATATTCTCTGCTCAAAAAGGTCACTGCCGCAGGCAGTTTCCGATTATGAGGATGGACAAACTGAATAATAGGAATATCCTTGCGAGTCCACTTCTGGCCGATGGCTTTAAGAGTGTCACAGGCCGAGGGGCAAAGCACTGCGCTGAGAATATCATAACGGTTGGTGAGCTCTAATTCCTTGACAGACAACATAATAGAGCAGGCAAACGCAGGCAAGACAGCCCGCACCCGATTGAGCTCCACTTGTCCGCCCCAAAGGCCAATGGGTAAATACCCGGCAGCATGTACCATTTCCTCCGGTGTATAAGGCGCAATGCAGCCCACGGCGCCCTTACCAGTTTTCGCTTTATAATCTGCTACTGTTTGCGTCGGATTTATGGTAGCAGCTTTCATTTGATCTAAAATACCTCGAATGCTTGACATGCTACTTCCTCCTTTACTTTGCGTTCTTTCGCTGTTCCATCATTTCCGCTAACCCCTGTACACGAGTTTCAAACTGTGCCTTGGAGAAGTTGCGGGGATCGCTCTGATCGCCGTCAAAGGTGATATAAGGCGTATCGGTCCGCTCAGCCACCTGATTTTGCTGCTCATGGAACAGGAAATCCATACACTTGCAGCTCCGGTTGAGGTGATAGGTAACGCCCTGACAATTGTAGGTCTTTACCACTTCTTCCTTCAGGTCAATCTGTGCGTTGAGAGACAAATTGTTGCCCACACTGGTGTATGCTCTCGCCATAGTGCGGATGTCGCCTGGTTCATAATCCAGCTTCCAGCCGCGAGGATAGGTCGAGCCCGTCATGTTCATGCCCAATGCCCGCATAGCTTTGTAGTTGTGACTCAAGTAGGGCCAGCATGCAATGCCATCCCACATGATGCGGTATTTTTCTCCTTCTTTGAAAGCGCCCTCGCCATTGTCGATTTTTTCTTGCAGCTCTTCTGCCAACTTCTTAAAAGTCTCGCCGCAGCCCTTTTTTCCTCTCATACAGACGATGAGAGCCATGTAGTTGAAGATGTCAAAGCCGTTGAGCGGCGAAGGCTCGGCAGCAGCCAGACTCATGGCAGTTGTCCACCAATAGGTGTTCTCTGCCGCCTGCTCCATGACCTTTTTGTACTTGTCGTGGTCAAACTTCTTGCCAGTGATTTCCTCCATTTGCTCAATGGCATGCTCCAGCTGCGCAGCAATATAGTCGATGGCCCACTCGTTGAGCTCATCTGTGTAGTTATAAGGCGTGTCAATCATGATGATTGGCACATTTAGTTTGTATGCGATGTTTTCATACCATTTTACCAGAGTCTCACAAATGTTGTTACATATGAGCACAAAGTCAGGCAACGGCATATTCTCCGCCGCACACTGTTGCACATCCATATAGGCTAGATTGATGCGAGCATAAGAGCAGTTATCCAGCGAATAACCCATGTTTTCCGCATGCTGAATCATCTCCTCTGCACCGTGCCTTGCAGCCACGGCGGCAGCATGATTTTCTGGATAGAGCATGTGAATGCCCATCGTTTCAGTAAACTCACAAGGTGAAATTGAGCTCGCCCAGCAAACCAGTTCGCCCTTCGCTTTGCCCTCTGCAGCGTCCTGATAGCTCTTATTCAAGTAATAGCCCAGCATTTCTCGGCTACTAGGGGCTGCCTTTACAGCATTTTCTGCCATGTTAATACTCCTTTCTTACGCTTTATTATACTATTTACTAAATAGCTGTCCTGCGATAATCATACGTTGAATTTGATTGGTTCCCTCATAGATTTGGATGATTTTAGCATCCCGCATCAGTTTTTCCACAGGATACTCCCGCATATAGCCGTATCCGCCCAAAACCTGCACTGCATCAACCGTTACCTTCATGGCAGCGTCGCCGCCCCGGGTCTTGGCGATACAGGCCTCATAAGTGAAGTTTTTCTCGCCCTTATCAATCAAGTCGGCTACGTGATAAGCCATTTGGCGGGCGGTTTCCACTTCGATTGCCATATCGGCAAGCATGAACTGGATGCCTTGGAAGGTGCCGATTGGCTTGCCAAACTGAATCCGCTCCTTGGCATACTTAACAGCCTCGTCCAATGCCCGCTGGGCAATGCCGACGCCCTGTGCGCCTACGCCGGGACGGGAATAGTCTAGCGTCTGCATAATTACTTTAAAACCACCGCCTTCAGGACCAATGCGGTTAGAGGCAGGGATGCGAACGTTATCGAAGATAACATCTGTGGTGTTAGACAGGCGCATGCCCATTTTATCTTCTTCCTTGCCGATGGAAATGCCTGCTCTGTCCCGCTCTACGATGAAAGCAGTAAGACCCTTATGCCCTAATGAACGGTCTACAGTGGCCAGTACCGAGTAAACCCCTGCCAGCCCGCCATTGGAGATGAAGCACTTGGTTCCGTTGATGATATAGTCATCCCCGTCTCTCACAGCGGTGGTGCGCATATTGGCCGAATCAGAGCCTGCGTCAGGCTCGGTGAGGCAGAAAGCCGCATAGTGCTTTTCAACCACAAGATTCCACCAGATATCCTTCTGCTCTTCCGTGCCGCCCAGCATAACTGGGAGCGAAGCGAGGCAGGTTGCACCCATAGTAGTGGAGATGCCGATATCACCCCGAGCCAGCTCCTCCTGAAGCACAGCGAAGGCCAATTTGCCCAGCTCCAGGCCGCCGTACTTTTCAGGCATGTATCCCGCATTCAGACCTGCCTGAATACATTTATTGTACAAAACAGTTGGTTCTTCTCCTGTGCGGTCATACTCGGCTACATAGGGGATAATTTCTTTATCCACAAATTTTCTTACATAGTCTCGCAATTCCAGTACATCTTCAGGCAGTTTCATAATTATCTCTCCATTTCTATGTTTGAATCGCTGTAACGCTTGTGCATATATCCTGCGATAGATGCACAAGCGAAACGCCGTATTCGTTTATTCAGCTTTTTCTGATGCTTCTGCTTTTTCTTCCAGCACTTTTTTGCTGGTGGCAATACCCTTTGCATTGCGATACCACATGAAGGTAAGGGAGGGAATGATCATCAGGAAGATACCGATGATGCCCATATATGCATAGCCTCTTGCCACGATGAAGGTTAGGCCCAGCATAGAAATAGCCATTGCTGCTACCATGGAAACCAGGGAAGTGAGAGCCCGGCGGTGAGTGATGTTCGGCAGTTGCTTGACCAGCAGCTTGTTTTCAAAACGGGAAACAAAGCCGAAGATACAGCCAATGCCAGTGGACACGAAGGCAAAGAACAAAACGATGCCGTAGACATGGCGCAGCCAGCCGAAGCCAACTTCAGTGGCAATATACAGAATGGGTAGCGTCTGTCCCTGAAGTAGGGGCAACCAGGCTAGAAGCATAATAGCCGTGAGCGCCGTCATTGCGGCATTAAGAACAAAGTTCAAAATTGTGAATTTATTGATTGCTTCCTTACTCTTCAGAGAGGCAGCAAACGGCGAAAGTGTCGCCGCAGTAAATGCCTGATAACCTGCGTACTGGAGCATGCTCCATACGGCAGCACCAATACCAAGAGGAGCATTGCTGGGCGTGGCCATTGCTGCCAGGTTTGCGTTGGGGTGAGACAGGCCAAGTCCGCACAGGATAAGCAGGCAGACAACAATACAAACGGTCATAAATGTCGAAGCCTTTGCAATGAGTTCTTTACCGAAAATCGTGAGCAGGAAGAACACAGCGCCGGTAAGGAGTACGCCGATACCATAGGAAATTCCATAGGTCTGCAAAAGTGAAGCAGAACCTGCGATGGAGGCAGAAACAGCCAACAACAGGATGACAATGTAACAAACCTCATACACGTTACTGAAAACCATCTGAACCGGTGAGAACACTGCATCGGACCACTCCCGATAGTGCGTGCTCTTATTAATCAATGCACTAACAAGGCCGGAGCGGAACACAAGGTTCAAAATAATCATTGAGATAATCGGGAAGAAAATTGCTGTCCAGCCGTACCTTACGAAAAAGTTTACGGTCTGGTTACCAGTCGCAAAGCCTCCACCAACATGAATGCCAAATGCGACGGAAGAAACACCAAAAATTGTCCCCCAAGACACTTTTCCTTTGTTTTCCATTAATTTTTACCGCCTTTCTCCTCAAATTTCTTTTTCTCTTTTCTGTTATTACAATACTTTATACCTCCCTATCTCAAACTAAAAAGCAAACCTTATGCCAAACAGGTTTAATCTGCTGAAAACACTGAAATTCCTTGTTATTTTATCATCATTCAGTCATACCTGCTATATTTTTAAAAATATTTCCTCAAATTTGTCGCAAAATGACTATAGCGGCTTAAATTTGCGCCAATTGCGGCGCAATCATGCACAGCAATTACCTGCGTGGGTAAAATAATGATTACAGGTATTGCTTCCCGTTTGTCTTATAATACACAATGCGTCTCACATTTGAGCCACACCTGATGCGAATTGCGCTACCCGCTGCCCAATAGCAAGGAATAACGTAGCCTTATGCAGGCACAATGTTGGATGCTGTCGGCAAAGTCTCTCCTGCAGGGAGAGAAGCGAAAGCAAACGAATAATTTGTCAATAATAGGAGCGTATTTCTTCGAACTTTGTAGAACTTCCATCAAAAAAGAACAAAAAGTAACCCCCCCGCAATCCCTCTATTTCAAGGAATTGCGGGGGGGTTGGCGGAGATGGAGTACTGCCATCGTTATACTCGCACTTTAGCACTCCCATTAGTTCTTCTTGTAACTATAACATAGTTTTTAACAAATTACAACTTCTGAAATGCAAAAATCCCTTGGCCACAGTGGCCAAGGGGATTATATGATATACTGTTTTTCTTCCACCAATCGGGGATCGCCGTTAAGACATTTTTTGAAATACTATTGTTACAAGTTACACGCAAATTTGTTTTCCTTTTCAATTTGCTTAGTTTAACTTTTCTGATAGGCTACAATATAATCATGTAGACTTTTCATACTCTCTTGGGTATAATAAATTTAATAATGTTTCGAAAGGAGGCGTCATAATGATCTTAAATGGCTCTTTGATGAGTGGAGATAACATTATTGCTCATATTCAAAAAGGGCAAGTGCAAGCCATAGAGCATGAACTTCTCCCCTTTTATCTTGCTCGTGGCGGCTCTTTTGAGGATTGGCTTATTTCTCGTGCAGTGGATAGTAGCCGTCCAAATTCTCGCCTATTGAAGAAACTGCTTAAGCTCAAACATACCGACGATTTGAACACGGTGCTCTATGCTCATGCCGCAACAGTGACAGATAATCTCTGGTTTCGTTTTGAGCATGAGGATTTGACATGGGATAGCGTTAAATTCAGGGAAAATCATTTTGTTGACTTGGCTCTCTCCGGACGTTTCCTCGAAATACAAGATGGTAAATTGGAACAATTACGTCATTCCAGAACACCGGAGCTGACAAACATCGGCTCCTTTGAGAAAGCGTGGAAGCTCGAAGGCGGTACATGGTATTTGTATAAGCGTGGAACACCGCTAGAGCGTTTTTCTGAGCTTTTCATATACGAACTAGGGAAACAACTTGGCTTTGATATGGCTGAATATCAATCATCTGAGGGCTATGTTAAATCAAAGGACTTTACTGGCGGAATATATAACTTCGATCCCGTCGCTTCCATCGTTGGCGATAGTGTAGATGAAGTAGAAATTTACCAAAAACTTCGAACACTCAGTCCTTCGCTTACAAAAGCATATTTGGATATTGTTTACTTGGACGCTTTGGTATTCAATGTTGATCGTCACACCTATAATTTTGGTTTTCTACGCAATCAGGAAACCGGTGCTGTAATTGCTATGGCACCAAACTTTGATAACAATATCGCTTTAGTTTCAAGAGGCTACGGTGAATCACCAATTGGAACCAACGGAATCCTCATTCAAGATTTCGCCACGCTTCTGAATGAAATTGATGAAACGTATTCCCTGCCGGAACAGCAGAGCCGAAAAACGCTCCTCCAGCTTGCAGAAGCAATTTTGCCAGAAGAAGATATTGATCGAACATTCGTTGTCAATCTTGTTCTCGACAGACAAACGAGATTAAGAGAAATGATAGAGAACTCTGCCAATTAAAAATGGCAGAGTTTTTTAATTGAAATAATATTGAATCTGTATTTTGCACATTCAATTTCAAAATATGTAAAAATCGACCTTGGCTATTACCGCCTAGGTCGATTTTCTTTTTTAATCATAATGCATCCAAAAACTTCAATAGCGTTACTTTTTGTTCTTTTGTCATTAACTCAATTCGTCGAAGCAGTTTTCCGTCTATTGATTCTTCCTCACTCGGAATATCAAAAAAGGTCTTTAGTGATACATCCATTGCATCACATATGTATTCAAGTTTCTCAACGGAAATGCCCTTCTCCCCTATTTCAACAGAGCGCAAAAAACTCTGCGATAAGCCGCAACGATTTGCTAAGAAATTTGTTGTCCATCCCAGACGAGTGCGCAGCTCCACAATTCTTTGCCCAATATCCATAGTACGCCCTCATTTCCTTTTGCTCCATTCTAACAAAATTCATTTCCGATATTTACATTTTTAGAGATATCTGTTATATTTATTGATATAGTTCGGTTTGTATGCTCTGCCATTTCTTTTCGAATTCGAAAACGAAGCGAATCTTGCTTGTGAATAACCTTGATGAAAGGCGAGTTCAGAATACCTTAAATTTTAATTAATACAGGAGGAGAATTATGTTCTGTTGCAAATGTGGAGCAGCATTAATCAATGATGCTCTATTTTGCTCAACTTGTGGCACAAAGTTGAGATTTGAAGATAATGGTGCTCTCATTGATAAAACTTCTGCACCTGACATTGAGGCAGAGCGCAACACTATTTTAGTCCCAATATTGGGAAAATCTATAGAATTTAATAAAGATATCTATATTTATATAGAAATACGGCGGATGTTTGAGGAATTAAGCCAAGAGGTTTATGACGATTTTACAGGAGATTTTTACTCTAAGTACGCTGATATGGATCGATTTATACATAGCTTTGAAGACAATATTTCAGAAATATTTGAAGAGGCGACTTCTCTCATAAGTGCATGCTTATCAGAAATGAATATCTTTGGAGTAACTGACGAAGAAATTTTTAATTATATAGATCGATATTGTAGTAAAACATCTCAAGTGGTTGAGAAAATCATTATAAAATATAATAGCATAGTCGCAAATCAAGAAGGGATGAGCCAGTATCGACAGCAGAGAAAAGCAAGCCGTGGCCGTGTAGTAGGCGGTGGTTTTGGAATATCAGGTGCCATGAAGGGCATGGCGACAGCTGGGGCTCTCAATATGGCTACCGGAGCCTTACATTCAATTGGAAATGCACTCGGAGAAATGGGCACAGCAATACGTGTATCCGCCGCTAAAGATAAGCTATTTAAAGAAAGTGGCATGCAATATGATTTCGGGATTGCACTGAAATCCGACATTGCCGACATGCATCTGGCGCTAATTGATCTAATAAATGTGCATAAACGCACAAAAATTCGTAAATATACCACGGAAGATAGGGCACAAGCTAATAAGATCAGGAGCGATTTAAAAAACGAAGTTATTGCGGCTCATAATGTAAAGGCTGCTGCATTAGAGATGTTGCATAAAGATCCCTTCAATGCTCCGTCCTATGAATTCATCATTTATCTATTTCCAGACAAGGTGAGTGAAATTACAGAATTTGCAACTTTTTTTGGATTCGATATCAATGCATATTATGTAAATTTTATAAACTTCATTGATCCTGCTGTTGATGTCTTGCTGGAATACTCCACATATTTGAACGACCTTATCGCCGACGAACTTGATCTCGGCGAGGACTACATTGCCCCGCTTACAACAGATTTGCAAGCATTGTTGGAGTATTTCGAGATTATTTTTAATGCCGCAAATGAAAAAAACTTTTTCTTCTTTCCTGCTTGTAGCAGCATGGGAGCAACGAGACTTAAGGGTGCTTGTTCTACGTATGCAAATTATGGCAAGGAAGCGCCGTTGCTTCTATTTGATTCCACCTTAGGCAAGAGTGGCAAGGAAGGGTTTCTTCTCACCGACGGCTACGTGTATCTAAAAAATAATAAATTAAGACTTGATACTGTTTTAAACGAGATCAGGCAAGAGAAAAATCCGAGCAACAATTGTGATTATCTATATTTTTGCGATCACAAAGTACACTTATTGGGAGCGGGAAAGATAGTAGAATTTGAGCTGCTTGGCGATTTCATTGAGTTCATTATAAGCGCAGTGCTCTTCTTAAGTGCGATGAAACATAGTAGTGCTAGTTTATGGAGTGCCATTGAGCAGTACGAAAATCTTCCTCGAGTGTCAAACCTTTATGCTGGAGGTCAAAAGAAGATAGAGAGCAAGAGTGCTGAAGTCAGCATAGTGTATTGTTTTGATTGCGGTTCTGAAAACGACTTTGATGCTAAATTCTGCGCTGATTGTGGCTCTGAATTAATGTGAAACGTGTCGCATTAGAGATATAAAGCGTTTTCTATCATGGAAACTCTTTATAGGATTAAAGAAGGATGGCCACACTAAGTCGGAGGCAAGTATAAAAAGACAATTGAGGAGGATTATTTATGGCAATGGTTTCAGGGAAATGTCCAATTTGCAGCGAGCTTATAAAAGTGAATAATGAAAAAGATACAGGTTTTTGCAATAAATGTCGCGAGAAAATATCAGTCCAACAGAGTATAGAACTTCTTAATAAGTCAGATGCAATAGTTGCGGATCAACCAGAAATACCGCAGTTTGAGCAGGGGAGAAGAATGAGCACCTCCCAAAAGCGTAATGAGCGTGAACGGGCAGCAGAAGCAAGAGTGAAAGTTGCTGAGGCCGCCCAACAAATTAGCGATATGTTCCAATTATGTATAAATGAGCGAGATTATTTAATGGTGCGTCCTAAAATCATCGAAATGAATATAGCGGATAGCGAAAAGGCAGGGCTTCTTATTGCATTGGACGCAGCTACGAAAGAAAGGCTAACAGATGTATTAGAAAAAGCGGAAAAACATGAAAAATTGAAGGAATCTCCTATGAATATTTTCCTTGGCTGTTTACTTATCATTGGTGTAGGTTTCGCTATTAATTATTTCTTTTCAACAACGTGGCCAGGCATTGTTGCTATCGGGCTTGCTATACTGGGTTTTTTGGGTGATGCGGGTGAACGATATAATGTAAAAAAGAACGAAGAGTATGAAAACGCAGCGATAATGATTGAGGGGTACAGACAGCTTGGCTATAAGCTCTAGCATATGGAATATAAAGCAGTCTTCCCGTACCCGCTCAATCTCCAGATATATATTATAAAAATGAAGCCACCGAGCCACCCGCTCGGTGGCTCTTATTATTTCAAGGAGCTGAAACCACAATGAAAATCCTACTCATCGAGCCTCAGCAACGCCCAAAGGTCATAGAAACCTCTGGCACCCTTTCAGCCATGCAAGCTCTTGTCGGCGGCACCATTCAAGCCATCTATCCCTTCCATGCCCCTGTGGCCCTTATATGCCACGACGAAGGCAAACTACTGAACCTGCCGCCTAATCGTGCTCTCTTTCACCCCGAAACCAACAAATGCTACGATATCGTTGTCGGCACTTTCTTCCTCTGTGGTGCTCCACCTGATTGCGATAACTTCACGAGCCTGACTCAAGAGCAAATCGAAACATACACCGCTCGCTTCTGGAACCCTGAATTCTTCCCACACGCAAAAGGCGGTGACCTATGATCAACAAGCTCTTTCAGGGCGAGCTGGCTCCCGCCGCCAGAGATTATTCCTCCAGTCCGGAGTATCAAGCCTGTATGAACGCAATCCTTCAAATTGAATCCCAGTTGGATTCTCGTGAATCAAACCTGCTTACGGCTCTCTCTGAGGCATACGCCCAGCGTGAAGCCATCGTCGCTCAATGTGCCTTCTCAGACGGTTTTTCCATTGCAACCGGCTTGCTCATGGATGCTTTCTATCACCCTCTCCCCCATTGCTTCGATAATAAACATCACTCCAAATCCTAATATCAATCCATACAAAAGCGCAGGGGCATTTGCTCCTGCGCTTTCTCTATTTTATAAACGGAGGTAGCCTCATGCGTATTTTCAAAATTCTCATTAGCATAACCCTCATTTTGCTCAACTCAAAACCAGACAACAAGGGAGGTAATTAAAATGACCGAGCCTCTCCACTGCGATATCTGCTCCGATGAATGCCCATCCAAAGATCTGCACCACTTTGGCGGTCGCTCTTTATGCCAAAACTGTTTTGACACCGAAACCGCAGTCTGCGAGCGTTGCGGCGAACGAGTTTGGATATCACACGCTCATGAAGATGATTGTCACTCTCTCTGCCGCTCCTGCTTCGATGACTATTACACCACTTGTTCCGATTGCGGTGCTATCATCAGCAACGAAAATGCCTACTATCCCAATGATGATGACGATACCCCCTATTGCTGCGATTGCTGTGATGGTGCTACGACCTGTTCCATTCATTCCTACAGCTACAAGCCCGACCCTATCTTTTATGGTGAAGGAAGTCCATATCTTGGTGTAGAGCTAGAAATTGACAATGGTGGAGAGAACGGCCGCTCTGCTAAGGCACTGCTGGCGATTGCCAATCAGGAGCACAACCACCTTTACTGCAAACACGATGGTTCCCTCTCTGATGGCTTTGAACTGGTTTCCCATCCAATGACCCTCGCCTATCACGCAAGCACCATGCCGTGGCAGAACATTCTCAAAGAAGCCATTTCCTTAGGCTATTCCTCACACAAGGCCAGAACCTGTGGTCTCCACGTCCATGTGAACCGGAACTTCTTTGGAGTCACTGATGCAGAACAGGACAATGCAATTGCCCGAGTGCTCTACTTTGTAGAAAACCATTGGCCCGAGCTGCTGCGCTTTAGTCGTCGCACGGAGCAGCAGCTCCAACAGTGGGCCAGCCGGTATGGACGCAAAGATAACCCCAAAGCTGTACTCGATGCAGCAAAGAAGTCCTACGCTCGATATACCTGTGTCAACCTGACAAACTATGCCACCATTGAATTTCGCATCTTCAGGGGAACCCTAAAATACAACACACTCATCGCCACCTTGCAGCTCGTCAGTGAGATTTGTAAGGTGGCTGCTTCGTTGTCTGACGAAATTATCGACAAGCTGAGTTGGACCAGCTTCGTGGAGGAACTGAATCCTGAGCATGTCCCTGAGCTTATCCAATATCTAAAAGAGCGGCGGCTGTATATTAACGAAATCGTCACCGCCGACATTGAGGAGGAATCATAATGTGCTGCTTGTATGGCATGATTGACTACGGAAACACCTTTAGCGGCAAGGACAAGCACCACATTTTGAAGGTGTTGTCCTCAGCTTGCGAAGATCGAGGTACAGATGCCACTGGCTATGCCCATTTCAATGGCAACACCTTGGCACTTCAGAAGGCACCCAAGCCCGCCCATAAAACAAAATTCCATATCCCTGATGGCACTGCATTCATCATGGGTCACACTCGCCTCACCACGCAGGGGAGCGAGAAGCGAAATTACAACAATCATCCCTTTGAGGGCAGAGCTGGTGGAGAGGTCTTTGCCCTTGCTCACAATGGTGTCCTCTCCAACGACGTTCTTCTACGCCGTGAGCATAAGCTCCCTCCAACAAAAATTGAAACTGATAGTTATGTTGTCGTTCAGCTTTTGGAGAAATTAGGCACATTCACCTTCGATTCTATGCGGAACGTCGCTGAACAACTCAATGGTAGTTTTACGCTCACCGCCATGACACAACAGCATTTCTACTTTATCAAGGGTAATAATCCGCTCTGTATTTATCATTTCCCTGATCTTCGACTCTACCTCTATGCCTCTACGGAAGATATTCTGCGCAAGGGCATTGGCCCTACCGGTCTGCTGTCGAGGCCTCATGAAGACATTCCAATCCACCAAGGAGACATACTCCGCATAGGTACCCGAGGGGAGCAAGAAACAGAGCAATTTGATCATCGGCTTCTTCTAAGCCACTACTACAGCCGCTTTATGACACCCTCTTGGAACGATTGTCACTATTACGCTGAGAGCTACCCCGATGATTATATGGAACAATTGAAATTCTTCGGTCTCACTATGGGGCTTTCCGAAATTGAACTAGACCTCCTCATTGACTTCGGTTATGATCCTTTCGATATTGAAGAGATGATTTATGACCCCGAACTGTTGCAGTGCTGTATGCAGGAGATTTACTGCGGCTAACCTCTCCCATTTGGGTACACCTTATTGGCACACAGAAAAATCGTCCCATTGAAGTTGGTATTCCACTTTTGGAACGTGCCACCCAAAACAGGAACCCTACTGACACATATGAAGAATGCACGCATTTATATCTAAAGAATCACTGAAATATCTCTCCAAAAGCCTCATTATAAATTGAAATAGATAACATGAGTATAAATAGAATTGAAATAGCGTGAGATAAACTCACACACCTAGATTGATTCTAAATAACCTTAAAAGGAGATATTTCAATGAATTATATCGTTTATCATGACATGGAAGAATTTTACACCATCAAGGAACTCTGCTTTTTATTCGGGATAAGCAAAGAGAAATTGAAAGCAGGTTCCGAGCGGTATTCTGTGCGCCCAGAAAAAATTGAGGGCAAGTATGGCTTCACTAAAGTCCTCGCACGAAGACTGCACAACTATATGTATAAAGAATACATTGAGAACCCGAACACTGCTCATAATGAGGATCCTTGGAATGATTAAGCTATTGACTGTCGCTGAAGCTGCACAGTATCTACGAACAAGCAAGCAACAAGTGAGACGGATGATTCAGGTTGGCGACCTCTCTGCAATTAAGGTTGGTAGAGAATACCGAATTTCATTGGAGCGATTGTCAGAATTTCTAGAGGTATAACATCAGGGCACGAGGGTAATTCCTCGTGCCCTTTTTATTTGGAGGTTTACATGAAAATAGGCTACATTCGCATCAGTACCACAGATCAGAACACCATTCGGCAAGAAGTGCTCATGCAGGAGCTTGGCGCTGACGAGGTTTTTATTGACAGACTAAGCGGAAAGAACACCCAGCGTCCGGAGCTTCTGCGTATGCTTGAATATGTTCGGCAGGGTGATACAGTGATTGTGGAATCTATCAGCAGATTTGCCAGAAATACAAGAGATTTGTTAGATCTCGTGGAGCAACTTTCCAGAAAGGGCGTTGAATTTGTTTCCCAGAAAGAAGCCATTGATACAACTACTCCTACCGGAAAATTTATGCTCACGATCTTTGGAGCTGTCGCCGAACTTGAACGGGAGTATATCCTCCAACGACAGCGTGAGGGCATTGATATCGCCAAGAAGCAGGGTAAATACACCGGCAGAAAACCGATTCAGCATCCTGATTTTCACCATGTTGTAAATAAATGGAAGCGTGAGGAAATTACCGCTGTTCAAGCAATGAAGCAATTAAAAATGAGTAAGAGCAGCTTTTACCGAAAAGCTAAGAAATGTCAGTAAATGCAAAATCCTCTTCAGGTCACCCCTCCCGAAGAGGATTAGCAATTTTCATAAGTCACCTTTGTTTGATTTTAATATAGTCAACACAAACTTCGCCTTTAGCAACTCCGTTCAGCAAAGCTCTAATGCTTGGTAATTCTTGCCCATTGAAATTTTTTCGTAGAGGAATCGGACTTACTCCAAGTTTCGAAAATCGCTCTAAAACCCCTGCCATGTCCATTCCTCGCCTTTCGAGCTTTTCTATCGCTTTGTCCACAGATTGAGTGCCTACTAAGGTCTTAATCAGCTCTAACATAGCTTTTTTGTTCTTCTCTGAATAACCACACTCCGAAATTAACTTCTCCAAAGAATCCTTTTTCCGAAAAGATACATCTTGAAAGCATTGCTTGAAATGTTTTACTAAGTTTTTTTCAGCCGATTCAAGAAAGTGTTCTAGTAATGCTATGACCTCAAAAATACCTTCCTTCTTCTCTACTTCACGAATATACTTTCGCTCGCAGCAAACTTCAAATCTCAAAACACTAGAAGAATGACATTCATAGTCGGTTAGAATTTTGTTTTCCTTTAGCTGATATGTCTTATCATAAATAACAAGAGCGTGCGTGCCGCATTTAAATTTAATGTAATGCTTATTATATTTGTTCTTTTTCTTCTTGTCTTTATCATCATGGATGATTCGTTTATACTTTGGTGGAGTGGGCAGCTTTCGAAGAACTCGAACTATCTCTCGAAAAATATTCTTTTTATCGCACCGGATATTCGTGCAAAAGTCAATCCGGCGAAGTTTGTAACTGTTCATATCAGCATCAAATGTTGTTCCCCGAAAGAGTGCAAAGAAACTCTCCCTTATATCCTCAGCACAATGCTCTGTTGTTGAAAAAATACCCAAATAAGAGCTATTGGGATCAACCAGTTTTCTTGGATTGATTATCATGCGAATGTAACATGAATGATTGTCCTCATACTTGATTCTTTCCAGAAAAATCCGAACACCATTCGCATGATATTTTTTGTAATGATGTACCTCCATATTTTTCTCGTCTCCATCTCCCCGCTCTCGATAAATCCTTTCTTTTGAATTGGTGCCTTGTGCATGATACAAAGCTTCTTTAATCTCATTCCATTCTTCGAACGAATACTTTTTTGACAACTCGAATGTATGAATAGAAAAACCATCTGCCTCTAGCTGGAATTTTGCACGTCGTTCCTTTTCCGTTCTCTTACTCATTAGCAATAGCCTCCATAACGCAATCAAACGCTTTATTATAAATCTGTTACTCTTTGTATAAAAAAATATACCCCTATATCTTCTCTTAACATATCTCCTAATATAGAAATGGATTCTTTCTTTCAATTCTCTTGATATATTTGTCCCTTCTTCAATAGGCAATTGAGAAAAAAGAAAAGCTGCTGCATTCCGCAAAGCACAACAGCCGTTCTTCTTTTAGGGCATAAAAATAGCGTCAAAGCTCATTTGCTTTCACGCTGAATAATCTCGGCGAGTTCAAACCCACCAACAATATTAAATTTTACGTGTATCTCCTCTGGAAAGACTATTACGCTCTTTACAAAGCGGTTCACCAACGCTTGCCTGTTTTCCAATGTCCCCTGAGCAAGCATTTGCTTTGCACGATGAAAAGCAGTTCTGAGCGCTGGTCCCGCTAATGATTGCTCTTTCAAATTGACATTTATTTCATCCAGCCGACTTTTCAGCATCACTTCTTCCTGCTCAAGCTCTCTCAGCTTTTGCGAAAGACTTGTGGATGCTGTTGTTGCGATAACCATAATTATATTGTCAATTTGTTTCCTAACCTCTACTATGCGAGGCTCAATAATGGCTCGCTGCCCGACTGCCTCTTTATCCCTGCTTGTCAAGAAGCTATGGTACATTTTTTCAATTTCTGGCAACAACGAATCATTAAAAACACGAACAGAAAGAAGTTTTAAAATTGCATCCTCCAGCCAAGACCGCTCTATCTCTTTCCCCTTGCACCAAATGGAACTATTTTTCCGTGTGCAGCGATAAGACGTGTAGGCAATATGATAATCATATGCTTTGCGGTGATTTCCTGCGTAAGCGGATTCACAAATACCACAGGATATTTTTCCGGACAGCAGGTAGCATTCCTTCGCCCTAAATTTCCCGCCCTTATGTCTACGCTTCTTAAGTATCTGTTGTACCTGCTCAAATTCCTGTTTGGTTATCAACGCCGGTAGAGCATCCTCCACTCGAATAATATCTTCTTCTGCTTTCGATGCGTGCCGGTTATACCGGCCATCGACTGACCTCGCCGCAGATTTATTATAAATATATACCCCAGTATATTTCTCATTACGCAAAATCTCGTAAATTGAGTTCCTTCTAAACGAACTGCCTCGCTTCGTTTTATAAGCATTTCTATTTAGCTCGTTGAGGATAGCGCCATAACTTTCACCCTTAAGAACCATTTTGAAAATTAACTTCACCGCCTCAGCCTCTATCGGCTCTATCACAAGGTGCCTCGTTTGAGGATCAACCCGATAACCAAGCGGTGGTACACCACCCACGTGCTGACCTTTCAAGGCATTTTCTCGCCTTCCCTTTTCTACTTCACGAGCAAGGTTTTTGCTATAATACTCCGCCATGCCCTCCAACACTGATTCTAATATAACAGATTCCGGAGAACCGTCCAGATTCTCAGTAACCGAAACCAATGTGATACCGTTTTTCTTCAGTATGTACTTGTTGTGTGCGCTGTCATATCTCGAGCGGGCAAAGCGGTCGAGTTTATGGACAATAATCGTATCAAACTTTTTAGCGGCTGAATCTTGCATCATCTTCTGAAATGCAGGCCGCAAATCAGTAGTGCCGGACACTGCCCTATCTTCATATGTATCCACGATAACATACCCATTGCGTTCAGCAAAATCTTCAATCACTCGAATTTGAGCATCAATGGATTCGTCACGTTGCATATTGGAGCTGAAGCGTACATAAGCAACAGCACGTCTTAATTCTTGCTTACTCATCTGCGCCCCTCCTATGCCGTTTTCTCTTCGCACTCACAAAGTTGTGAGGCAAGAAAAATGGCTTCACAGAGAAGAAGTAAATCATTGTCATACGTCGTCGATCCAAAAAAATGTGTGTTCATAAATATTACACTCCTTTAATGTTCTCCGAATTATAATATGTACGCTGCCGTACATCTCGTTCGGAATTATCAGAGCGTTATGGTGTATGTAAAAAAATAATATCGTTCGCTATTTTCTGCTATATGTAAGCCATGATAATGCCCCAATCATAATTAAATGTGCATAAAGAATAATCGCCCTTTCCATTGTTGATAAGAACACAGCAGTGTAAAGCAAAAAGAAATATGTAGGAATAGCCCACTATTCCTACATATTTCTATATCTAAAATATTCAATGAATTTTCTTTGTAACATGTAACGTATATTTTTCTATTTTTATTATTACAGATATGTACTTTTTCGGAATTTCAGAACATCAAAGCACGAAATCCTCCAACAAAAGTTCTCAAAAACTACATTTTCGATGTTACATTACTCTGTAACATCGAAAAAAATATCCCGTTTTACCTTTTCTAAATCAAATGCAAAATAGCGTTTTGGGATGCTGCTATTACTTCCTCTTATCGAACGAGTTTCAAACTCTTTGTCATTGGGACAGATAAGTTTCATCTTATACAGCCACAAAAGGAATCGTTTTCCTCTCTTTTCAGAAAATTCGCTACTTATTTTTCCTCTTAATTCCTTCAAAGGATAAGCAATAACATAACCTTCTTCAGTCCCTCCTTCTAGATCCGCAATAAATGGTGTAACTACTTCAATATCTTTTTTATCATGATCCGGACGTTCAAAGTTATATGTTTCATAATCTGCAAGAAGTTGCTTTAAAAAAACTCTAAATTTTTCTTCTTCTGATGATTCATCACCATTCTGAACTTCTTCCAATTTATATGAAATAAAATCGGATGCTTCCTCGCCAAGCAACAACTTCAGCCATACTGCCAACCGTAAGTACTCCGGCCCCACTTTTCCCTTAAGATAAGCGTAGTCCTTCTCAATTTTTTCCATTTTACCCTTAATAGTATTTTGGCAACTTTCAAGTAATTTTGACTTTTTCTCTTTTAGATCTTTGGAGAAAAGTTTTTCCAAACCACTGCAAAACATGATTCTTAAATTTTCAAGTTTTTCGGTTTGATACTGATTATCAAACAGCTCATCTTTGCTAATATCAATATTAAGAATCGGACTATCGACAAAAGATTTCCCTGAAATAATGAGTGGAATTTGCTCCAGAGGATAACTTCCACTTTTCAATTTTTCCATTGTATTAAATGAATTTAGCTGTTGAACTGCAAACCCCACACTTTTATCATTTTGAGGTGCTACAATTAGGCAACGAGCTGGAGTGTAATAATTATTTTCTTTTTTCAAAATTGGGGTAACAATAATTCCCTCCTCTTCAAGCCCATCTTTCAATGCAATCTTTGAAATGAATCTCTTCATGTATAGCAGAAATTCCTGCTGTATGTTTCGATCTGCATACAAGTTCAGCATAAAAGGCAATTGGTATTTAGACGGAAACAACTGATTCAACTGAGCCATAGTCAAATAAGAAAACAATATCCATTCGGAGCCAGAAGAAAACAGTTCCTCTAGCGCACTTGCTTTCTCCCGCTCTTCATGACCTTTAACTTTTTTGTAGCTTCTTAAGTCTCTAATCAATTCAGCCTCAATCAAGGGCGACACCGACTTAATAACCGCTTCAAGATTAAAAATTTGATTCCACATTTTCATCTGCAATTTCATTTCTTTCCATATTTCGACATTGGAACCGAATTCTTCCTTCTTGTTATCTCTCTCGTAGTCGTTCTCGTTCATCAAAAAGCAAAATATCTTCTTTTCTAACAATTGTTCAAAATATACATAATACTCTCTCGTATTTCCCCTAATAACTACAATTCTAAAGTATCTTAAATTTATGTCCAATGAAGAAATTTCAGTCTTTCCTGATTTAAAAACTACTTTTCTATTTTCCCTGCTCAATTCGATAAGTTTTATTTTCTGCTTTTCCAAATATTTTCTTTTTTTTCTTAATTTCTCTATGAATTTTTCGGTACCCTTTTTGGATTTACATTTTTCTAAATATACCTTACCTTCATTTCTTTCACCATCATTAAGCAACCTATTCAAAAGCTTTTTCATTCGCTTTTTTACCTGCTTAAAATGCCTCTTATCAAACTCTCTCAAACTCTTCGCATCGGGACAAACAAAATGCGTCATTCTCTCACCTCATTGCAATTATAGTACATTCTCAGTAACCCTGCAACAGCCTAGAAAGACAAAATCCCCGCAGTCTTTCGACTGCGAGGATTTCAATGGCGGAGATGGAGAGGACTATTAGTGCCATTTTCAGGCAATATACAGCATTTCCCACCATCCGCTCAACGCTTAGAACGTCAGCACTTTCAATGGTTTTCTTTAATTTTTCGCACAGACTCAAAAGTCCTACTTTCAGCGAAAACGTGTACAGAACGTGTACAGAGTCTGCTCGCTAAATCAATCTCAACAACTGATTCACCGTCGCTCTGTCCATCCCCATATCAAGCAACAATTTCCGCTTTAGCTCCGCTGCGTCTTTCGCTGCCACAAGATTTCTCACAACCTGCTCACGAGCCAAACCAGCTTCC
>JGI994J12354_10001812_pt1 | contig 21402 bp, 22 predicted proteins | sample IntmicLarv3ML3BL_FD_12354 | JGI IMG/M metagenome (IMG submission 12354) | reverse complement strand
TGCCGGGTCGCAGCTGATGTAAACGATTCGTTGGGGTTGCATTTCCGCCATGTGCCGCAGCAGCGCGGTATCGCAGCCTTTACGCGGCGGGTCAATCAGCACCACATCCGGCGTCCAGTTTTCTGCTGCCAATTGCTGTGCCGCTTCTGTTGCATCGGCACAGAGGAACCGCGCGTTGGCAAAGCCATTTGCGGCGGCATTTCGCCGGGCGTCTTCCACCGCCTGCGGCACGTTTTCCACGCCAACAAGCTCCCCGGCAATGCCGCACAAATTCAGCACGCTCAGCCCAACGGTGCCTGTGCCGCAGTATAAATCGAGCAGCCACAGGGGGCGGTTTTTAGTACGCTTGGCCGGGTATGCATAGGTGGCGGCAACTGCGTAGAGCCGCTCGGCCTGCGCTGGATTGACCTGAAAAAAAGAGAGCGGCGAGAGCGCAAACCGCAGTCCGCAAAGGGTTTCAGTGATTTGCTGCGCGCCCCAGAGCGAGGTGCAGCGAGGCCCCAGCAGGGTGTTGCCATGCACGGTGTTGTGATTGAGCAGAACCCCCTTGACGGCGGGATTTTCCTGCCGGAGGGCTTGAATTAATTGATCTTTCTGCGGGATTTTTTCGCCGTTGATGACCAGCGTCACCAGAATTTCAGAGCCCTCCCGGTTTTGCCGCAGATAAATTTGGCGCAGCAGGCCCGTGCCGGTGCTTTCATCGTAGATGCTGCAGCAGCTCGCCTCCGCCCAGGCGCAAACCACACGCGTCAATCCGGCAAAGGCCTCCGGCGCAAGCAGGCAATCCTCGCAGGGGATGAGCCGATGGCTGTGGCGGGCAAAAAAGCCGGTTTCTACCCGATTATTCTCGTGCCGCAGGGGCAGCAACGCCTTGTTGCGGTAGCGGTCAGGGATTTCGGCGGCTATGATTGGCTGCATCAGCGGCTGCACCCCGCCGATGCGCCGCAGGGTTTCCGCGAGCTCCCGTTCTTTGAGCGCAAGCTCCGCCTCGTAGCTGATGTGCCGAAAAGCGCAGCCCCCGCAGCGCGGAAAAGCGGCGCATTCCGGGTCGATGCGCATGGGCGATGGCGCGAGGACCTCCTGCATTTTGCCGAAGGCACAGTTGCGCTTTGCCTTGATAATCACGGCCCGCACACGGTCGCCTGTGCAGGCGGCGGGGATGAACACAGGCATGCCGGGTTCATTGGAATCGCTAGTTGAGCCGCAGCGGGCAATGCCTGCCCCTTGCAGCGTCATGCCGGTGATTTCGGCCTCGATGATGTCGTTTTTCTTCATGGCTTTGCGTTTCCTTTGAATCTGCGGTTGAGGTTTTTTGTAATGGATATATTTTATCACAAAACGCGGGGGTTTGTCAATAAAAACAGAGGATATAAGCGGTTGCAAAGCGCGTGGATTCGTGGTATAATGCAGGGGAAAACCATTGATTTATGGACGGTAGAATGAAATGGAGCACTTCGTAACCAACGGCACAGCCAGACTGTGGACACATATTAGCGATGAAAGCGAAGAATGCAGCATGCCATATCTGTTTCTGTATGGCGGCGGTCCTGGGTGCAGCGACGGCTTGCTTGAAGTTGACCCTCTGGTGAATCGTCGCTTTAACACGATAAGATTTGACCCGAGAGGGTGCGGCAGATCGACAGCAGATGGAAGATACGATATCGAAACAGCCATCGAAGACGTGGAAGCAATCCGTCAATACTATAACATCGACAGATGGCATATGTTGGGTCATTCGTGGGGCGCGGACCTTTCGCTTTTTTATGCGCTGAAATATACGCAGCATTGCAAAAGTTTATTTCACTTCTGCGGGCATGGCGTTCACAACGATGCGGACTGGGCTGAGGAATGCGCAAAACGGCAAGATGAACCGGATGCGCTGCCCAAAGGAAACGGTTATCCGATGAATTATGAGGTGCTGGACAAACAGTTAAGTTCATACTGGAAGTATATTCAAGCCCCAATGCTGCTAAAAAATATTTCCGTTCTGGATACACCGGCTTTGGTTTTGTGCGCAGAAAACGATCCTCGCCCGATATGGACGAATATTCAGCTTGCCAATCTTTTGCCCAATGCTACGTTGAAAATCCTTCCGGCATGCGGTCATTTTACATGGGTTACGCACCCGGATTTACTAAGAAATACCATTTTTGATTGGTTCGATCATACATTCATTTACCCACAATAAATCCCATAGCCATGATTGGAGGACTCCCCATGAATCAAACAACACCCGCAGCGTTTCCGCTCCTGTTTTCCCCCGCGAAGATCGGCAATTGCGAGCTGAAAAACCGCATCGTGATGGAGCCCATGGTGATGGGAACCGGCACGCCCGGCGGCGGCCCCGGCGAAAAAATGAGCGCCTATTATGAGGCGCGCGCAAAGGGCGGCGTGGGGCTCATCATCACCGAATGCGTGCGCGTGGACGACCACACGGGGCCGCTCGCGCCGCTCCAGATTTCGCTGACGCGCGACCGCCACATCGCGCCGCTTGCCGCCATGGTGGAGCGCATTCACGCGCACGGGGCAAAGCTGTTTTGCCAGATGCACCACCCCGGGCGGCAGAATTACAGCATCCTGGTGGGCACCATGCGGCTCAGCCTGCTTGCGGGGCGCATCTGCCCGCCCTATTGGAAGCTCTTTTTTAAGATCGCCAAGCTTGCGCCGCAGATCGAAAAAACAAGGCTGCTGCCTGCGGTTGCCGGGCCGTCAGCGGTTCCGTGCGAGCATCAAAAACAAAAAACGCGCGCGCTTTCTGTGCGGGAGATTCACAAAATCGTCAGCCGGTTTGGCGACAGCGCTTTGCGTGCCAAAAAAGCCGGAGCCGACGGCGTGGAGCTGCACGCCGCGCACGGCTATTTGATTCAGCAGTTTTTGTCGCCCCACACCAACCGCCGCACGGATGAATATGGCGGCTCGTTTGAGAACCGCCTGCGGTTTTTGCGCGAACTATTTGCGGACATCCGTGCGAAATGCGGGGCGGATTTTCCTGTGATTGTGCGCCTTGGCGCGGATGAATTTTACCGCGAAATCGGCAAGGATCAAGGGCTGACGCTGGAGGACGGCGTGCGCATCGCAAAGGCGATTGAAGAAATGGGAGCGGACGCAATTGATGTTTCGAGCGCAACATATGAGACGATGAACTACTGGCTGGAGCCCACGACCTTTGCCTGCGGCTGGCGCAAACACCTCGCGGCGGCGGTCAAGCAGGCGGTGTCGATCCCGGTGATTGCGGCGAATTTCATCCGCTCGCCGGAGCAGGCGGAAGCGCAGCTGGCTGAGGGAACACAGGATTTCATCGGCCTGGCGCGGCCGCTGCTTGCCGACCCGAACTGGGCGGAAAAAGTACGCACGGGCGGGGGGAGCGATGTCACGCGTTGCATCGCGTGCCTTTGGTGCTTTGAATCGATGATGGAAGGCGGCTTCACGGGGAAACCGGGGCAATGCGCGTTGAACCCGCGCTGCTGCCGTGAGGATGAAATCCCGGAGCTGCCGAAACAGGACGGCAACGGGCGCATGGTTGCGGTGATTGGCGCGGGCGTTGCGGGGCTGACCGCCGCTTGCACGCTGGCGCAGCGCGGTTTTGCGGTCAAGGTGCTGGAAAGCGCCGCGCAGGCGGGCGGGCAAATCAATCTGGCCGCGGCGCCCCCGCACAAGGAAAAAATCCGCTGGTGCATTGATGATTTGCTTGTGAAATGCAAGGCACTGGGCGTGGATATCCGATATAACGTGAACAGCGACCCGCGCGAGCTGCTGCGCGAAATCAAGCCGGAGGCCATTTTGCTTGCCGCCGGCGCGAATGAGATCATCCCGAAACTCCCCGGTGCGGACGGCGCAAATGTGCATACCGTGGCGGAGGTTTTGGGCGGGGTCGTTGATTTGTCGGGCAGGGCAGTGGCGGTGATCGGCGCAGGCATGACAGGGCTTGAGGTTGCCGAAACCCTTTGCGCACAAGGGTGCCGGGTCAGCATTGTTGAGATGGCGGACGAGGCGGCGCCGGGGGCGTATCACCAGCACAAGGACGATGTTTTGCCAAAGCTTGCGCGGGCGGACGCTGCATTTTATCTTGGACACAGGCTCGAGGCGGTTCGTGCGGACGGCGTTGAATTGCGGGAAGTGAAAACAGGCAAGGTGAAGAAATTGCCGGCGGACGGCGTTGTGCTGAGCATTGGCCTGCGCCCGAATGATGCGCTTACCGAGGGGCTGAAGGCGCTTGGCGTGCCGGTGGTTGCCGTTGGCGACGCGCAAAAAATAGGGCGCATCGCGGGGGCTGTGCACAGCGCGTATGAGGCTGCGATGCAGGTGCTGCGGTAAGGCGTGTTCAGTGACAAAAATAAGTGAGAAGGTGCTGTTGTGAAAGGCAAATCCAGCTGGAACTATTTTGGAGTCAAAATCATCAAGCAAATCATTGTGGAGGGCGAACCAGATCCGGCGCTCATTGATGCGTTTTATGACGACGACGATGAGCAGTTCTTTGAGGAGAGCATGCTCCTGATTCGCGCGCAATCGTCCGAACACGCCTGCAAGCTCGCCAAAAAGAAAGCCACGGAACATGAGCAGCCGCGTCCAAACCCATACGGCCAACAGGTTCTTTGGAAGTATATTGATACCGTTGACTGTTTTGAAATGCTGGATGAACTAAAATCCGGTGCGGAAGTTTATTCCTGTTTTCACGTTACAAAAAAAGAGGAATCCGCGCAGGCATTTATCAAAAAGTGGTTCAATTCTTCGGATTGTTAGCCTTGGCGACAACAAAACCAGAACCCGCCCCGCAGCTCTTTTGAGCCGCAGGGCGGGTTGTTTCTGCTGCTATGCTGTGCACTTTAGAACTTTACTTCCTGCACAGCCACGGGATACGTATCCACGATGAGATAAGCCTCGTAGGCCTGCCCTTTTTTCAGCTCGTTCTTTTTGCCAAGATCAAGCGAAACGGAGGACACATTGCCGCTCTCATCCGCCTCCACGGTGATTCCGCCGGCATAGGGCAGGAGTATCATTTTATCCTCCTGCGGGGAGGTCACCAGCATGCTGAAGATATGGCCGTCTGCCTGCAGTCCGCTGCCGGTGATATCCGCGGTGAGGGCGTTGGCTTTGGTGTCGAACTTCAGCGCGGCGGTGCCGGGATTTTCGGGGGCTGCCGCGGGTTCATGCTCCACCAGCTCCAGGCTGCCGGAGGCGTATAATTTCCCGCCGTTCAGCTCAGAGATACCCATCAGCTTCATCCCGGGGCCATAGAAGGCGAGCTCGTCGCAGTTGCCGGTGGCGTTATAGGTGGGCACCGGGTCGAACTTCCGGGTGACCGGGTCAAAGGAGGCGCCCACGCGCATCGCGGCAATCGGCACATCCCACGCGGCAACAAAGTTGGCCTTGAGGCCGTCATAATTATAGAATGTCGTCAGGCCGTCCTTATAGTCCAGCAGCACGGGGAAGCGGTCGTTCCAGCCGACATAGGGCACAACGCTGCCATCCTCGGTCATTTTGCCGCAGATGACCCAGAACAGGGTTTTATCGCCCAGTGAGCCAACCGAACCCATCAGGTAATGCAGGGAATCGAAGCCGATTTGCGCCAGGGAGGGCAGCAGGCTCGGGTGCGGCGCCGCCTGCCTGCGCAGCTCGATAATGGTGGAGGGGCTGCCCGCGCTTGGTACCAGGAATGGGTTCTCGGATTTTGCGCGCTCGTTGTTGACCGCGAAGCGGAAGCTTTCCTTCAGCTCGCCGCCCTTTTTGCCCCAGAAGAACAGCAGCGCATAGCGGGACTGGTCCACTTTATAATCCCCGGTGATGTTGACGGTCAGATTGCCGTCGGCGTCCGGAATCCAGTACTCCTTCGGTATCAGGATCATGAAACGCTTGTCCGCCGAAATCTGGATGGTGAAATCATCGTTGCCGGGGATGTCCACCTGCATGGTTTTGGGGTTCATCTGCCCGGCGATCGTATTGCCGTCCCTGCGCGTGACCAGGGTGAAGGTCAGCGCGTGGTTTGCTTCAATGCTGTCCGGCAGCTCCATGCGCAGGCCGCCCAAAGGCTCGGTATAGATCATGTGGCCGCCGTTGCCCGGCATGGGATGCTCCGCCGCGCAGCGGGGATCATCCGCGTTTTCCGGCCGCAGGGGATAATCATAGGGCACAAAGAAGATTTCGCCGCTTTCGCCCGCGATATACACGCCGTCATAGCCCAGGGCGGGGGAGGCGTTCAGGTCGTTGCGGCCCTCCAAAATGCACTGGTAGGACCAGCGCAGGCTGCCGTCCGGGTTGAGGCAGAACAGCTTGCCCTCGCCGGAACCAAAGTAAATCTGGTTCTTCGCGTCCACGGCGGGGCTCGAACGGATCGGCTCAAGGGTATCAAACGCCCAAAGCTGCTCGCCGTTTTTGGGGTCAAAGGCATAGACCGTGCCGTCGGCACTCGGCTGGATGATGGTGCCGTCGGAAAGCTGGGCGGGGCTGGCGTAGATGTGGTCACGCAGGGCCTGCTTCCACAAGACCTTGCCGCTCTTTTGCGCCAGGGCGCGCAGGGTGCCGTCATAGCTGCCGACAATCACGCCGGCGTTTTCTTTGTGCGAGGTCAGCAGGGTGGTGGCGGCAGTCGCGCCGATACCGCCTGCCTTCCAGATCCGCTCGCCGGTTTCTGCGTCATAGCACATAATGTTATCAAACAGGGGATAGATTGTACCGAAAAACAGCCGGCCTGTTTTGGGGTTGTGGTTGGGCAGCGACCAGATCATCTCGTTGGCAAGATACCGCTGCTCCGCTTCGCCCGTGTCTCGGTTCAAACGATACAGCAGGTAGTTGTCGTTGGGCGCGAGGATTGTGCCGTCCGGCATGATGCCCACATTGCCCTCGTACCAGTTGACGTTGTAGGTCGTGATCCCGAACTCTTCGTTGACCTCGTCCGTGGTTGCCGCCTGCTGCGTCCAGAGCACCTCCCCGGTTTCGCGGTCAATGGCATAGGTTTTGGCGTCGCCGGAGCCAAAATAGACCCGGCCCTTGTCGTCCAATACGGCGGAGGAATCGATGATTTCCCCGGTTTCCACCTTCCATTTTACCGTGCCGTCTTTGGCGATGGCATAGAAAAAACGGTCCGCGGAGCCAACATAGGCCGTGCCGTGCTCGTCCACAACGGGCGAGGAGAAAATGCCCTTTGCCGTGCGGTATTCCCATGGCTGCACGGAGGCATCCGCTTTCGGGTCCACCGGCGTGCGCCCGTTTTGCAGCGTGTTGGCGCGGAATTTTGGCCACGGGCTTTTGTTATCCAGGGGCAGGTCGTAGTTGAATGTGCCGTTGCTCAGCTCTGTGCCGCCCTCCGGCAGCAGGTCGTAGGTTCCGAAGGGGATCACCTTGATGACGAGAAACAGTGAAAGTGCCAGGATGCATGCCGCAGCGAGCGCGAGAATGAGCCATTTTAGCCACTTCTTTTTCTGTTTGGACATACCAAAGACCTCCTCGTGATAATATTTTCTTTTTTTGCCGATATAACCAAATATATTCTATCACAACGCCAGTGTGAATGCAAGTTTTTTCTTGGAACCCATTTCGCGGTTTAGGGTGCTGCCAAAAACCGCATCAGATTATACGCCGAAACCCCGATCATCAGCATCAGCGCCGCGCGCAGGGTCCACTCCACCTGCCGCTGCGCCGCACGCTTTGCGAGTGCCGAACCAACCAGACCGCCCAGCGCCCCGCCGGCGCACATCAGCAGCAGGGCACGCCAATCAAACACCGGCCAGGAGCCTGTGAACGCCGTGCCCGCAAGGCTTGCGGCCTGCGCAAAAAAAACAATCAGCAGTGAATTTGCCGCACCGGTTTTGGTGTCCATGCCAAAGAAGAATGACAGCACCACATGATTGAGCGGCCCGCCGCCAATGCCCAGGAACGCGGACAGCGTCCCCAGCGCCAAACCCGCGCCCGTGATGGGAAGCGGATGGCGAATGCCGCGCGGACGGATGCGCTTTTTTGCGAACAGATAGACCAAAACGGCGGCGCACATCAAAAGGATTGCCGCTGATTGCACAGCGCCCGCAGCGCTGCCGGAAATATCCCGTGCCAGCAGGTGAAACAGCTGGCGCCCCAGCAAACCGCCAATCACGGCGCCGGCCGAAAGCAGCGCGCAGACCCGCAAATTTAGTTTGGGTTCATTTTTGTCAGAGATATTTTTACCGCGCACAACTCCATGCAGCAACGACACCGCCGCCATGGAAAGCACGGTGCAGCCGGAGAGAAAGCTGACGGTTCCCGCATCCATGCCGGAAAAAGCGTCCAGCAGCGGCTTGAGCAGAATGCCGCCGCCAATGCCGCAAACCGCGCCCAGCACAGCGGTCGCAACCGCGGCCAGCAATAGCAACATTGTCCCCATTTTTGTTTATGCTTTCTTGTTTTATTTGCATGATTATTTGTTGATTTTGCCCTGCAATTTGCGCAGGAATTGGCCGGGGGTTTGCTTTGCCAAGCGCAGATAAATGCCCAGCAGGCTCCCCAGCGGCCCGCCCGGCAGCCGGAGCGCCCGCATGCCGTTTTTGAGCAGGCTCAGCGCAAAACGGGAGTCGACGCGCGTTGGCACCACATCGCAGGTGGCGATGAGCCAATCCAGCAGCCACTGCCTTGCCTGGGCGATTTCGCCGGCATACGCGGGATCATCAATCAGGTTTTGGCCCTCGCCCTTCGTCAAATCGTAGAACTCATCCGGCTCCTCCACGCGCCGCACGTATTTGTAGTCCTTCGTGCGCAGCATCACAGCCTTGCCATGGGTGCCGTCCTCGCGGCTCTGCAGCGAAAGCCTTGGGTAATAATGGTCCTTCGGGTCCACGTTCTCGAACTCGCTGGCCTGCGTTTCGCCCGGGAGCCGCCCGCCCTCGCAGCAGACGAATGCCCGGTGCGGCATATGGTTATCCCGCATGGTTGGCAGCAGGCTGCGGGAAAAATGCGGCCGCGCAATCGTGATGCCCGCCAAATCGGCGCAGGTGGCGGCAATGTCGGTCAGCTCCGCGAGCGAATCATTGATGCCGGGGTCAATCTGCGTGCCGCGGGGCGGCTTGATCAGCAGCGGTACATTGACTAGGCAATCGGGGAAACAGTTCTGCGATTTTTCTACCAGCCCAAAATCGCCGGTATAATCCCCGTGGTCGCTGAATACCAGCACGGCGGTGTCGTCGGAGATACCCGCCGATTGCAGCGCGTCGAGCAGCATGCCGATTTGGTCATCCGCCTTGGCGCACATGGCCAAATATGTATGCCGGATGTCCTCAAATTTGTTTTCGTCCACCGCAAGCCCATCCCGCAGTCCGCGCTCCATCAGCGGTTTGCCGTCGCCGTCGCGCAGGGTGGGCACACGGGGCGGCAGCTTGCACGGGTCAATCATATCATAATATTTTTGCTCAATCTGATAGGGCGGGTGGGGCAGCATGAGGCCGACAAACATAAAAAACGGCTGCCCGCGCGCGGCGTTTTTCTGGATGCTGTGCACCGCGCCTTCTACAATTAAATCGTCCATGTCTCTTGCATATTGGTCCGGTACAATGCCGTTGAGGAAGGAATTATCCCCCGGCTCGTGCGGCGGAAAATAATATTTGAGCGGCTTTTTTGGCCGCACCTTGATGTATTCGTCAATCAACGCGCTGTGATATGCCGGGTACTGTCCCGCCATCAAATCCCCCCGATGGGAGGATACCGTGCGGTAGCCGGCGGCCTTGAAATCGCTGAAGAGGTTTTCCTCCCACGGCTGCTGGAGGTGCCCCATGGTGCGGTGGCCGTGCACGTGGGGATACAGGCCGGTCATGAAGGAGCAGCGGCTGGGCACGCAAACGGGGTTTTGGCAGAAGGCGCTGCGGAAGGAAACGCCCTCCTGCGCAAGGGCGTCGAGGTTTGGGGTGTGCGATGCGGGGTTGCCGAGGTGACCCAGGGCATCGGCCCGCATGGAATCCAGGTTGATGATGAGGATGTTGGGGGTCATGTGGGGCCTCCTTCATTCGGCAAACCCAAGCAGGGTGCTCAAAGTGATGATTGCACTGCCCTTGCTTTCGTAATATTCAAGCATCCCGTCAATTTTCCGTTTGTCATAACTGGTGACGCAATCGGAAATGACAGTGACCGTATACTCTGCCTTCAGCAAGTTATAGCAGGTTGATTTCACGCAGGCAATGGCATCCGCTCCCGCCAAATAGAACTCGCTGATATCATGCGCAGCAATAAAGGCCGCAAATTCCGCGCTTGTTAATGCGTTCCCTTTGGATTTTGTGAAAACGTGTTCTGATGCTATTTTTAAATCCGGAGCCAATTCAGCCCCGCGTGTATTGGGCTTGAATGTCCTCGTGCCGGCTGACAAATTTTCATGCCTGATATAAACAACATGGATGTCATGCGCAACAGCCCAATCAACAGCGCTGTTGATATGTTCAATGATGTCTTTATAATTCTTGGTTATGTCATTTTGAATGTCGATGATCACGAGCGCTTTTTTCAGCATAGAACTTCCTCCCGGTCAATTGATACAAATGAGCATGGACAAGAAGATTGCTTCCGGTTCATGCTCATTTCATATGCAGTTTAAGGGTTCTTACTTTTTCGCCAGCAGGCGCTTGATATAAGCCGTCAATTCTTTGAACGCGCTGCGCGGATCAATTTCGTCCAGGGTTTCAATCAACGCGGCGGCATCCTGATCGCTCAGGCTTTCCTTTTTCCCGGCGAGGAGGGTCGACCGGCTTTTCACGATAAACAGCAGAATCGCGTCCACGGGCGCTTTTTCCGCAATCAGGCTGCCAACGACCTTGCTCTTGCTGGCAAACTGAATGAAATCCTTGTTCATCAGGGAATAATTCAGCTTCCCTTTTTCGTTGGCATAGCGCTGTACAATTGCCTCGTACTCGGCGCTGTTGACCATGTCCACCTTTTCCGTCTCGGTTTCGGCAACATCCTCGGCGTCGGCATCCGCCGCATCCTCAAACACGGTGACGCACAGCTTGCCGCGCGCGGTATAGGGCAGCCCGGAGGTCAGCTCCAACGCTTCGGCAATGGCCTCGTCCGTGAACAAATCCGGGTCATACTTGCCATAGGGGACCACCTCGCCGGTTCTCTTGTCAACCGTGAAAACGGCGCAGGTGTCTTGGTCCAGGCGCAGGATTTTAATACCCGCACCGCCTGCCGAGAGCTTTTGTTTGTAGGCGATGGCGGGGATTGCCGCCAGTTCGACTGCTGTAGTTCTGATGATATTCATCTTCTGCCTCACATTCTATTTTTGTTTCCGATTCAATTATAACAAAAGCGCAGGCAAAATGCAAGACCAATCAAGCATTTTTATAAAAAGATCGGAAGGGACTGCACTGAGCGGCATCACAAATGAGCATGGGCGAGGGGGAAAGCCGGCTCATGCTCGTGGATGTGTTTTTTGAATTTTAGCCCATAATCTTCTGCACAAAAATTTCGATTGCCTGTATTTCTTTGTCAGACAGTGCAAAGTTGCCCTTTCCGCCAAATGTTGCATGATTGCGCAGCGCAAATTTCAGCGGCAGAACTTCCTCGCGCACGCGGATTCCCCGTGCCTTGACAATGTCGGTAATCGTGCCGGTCTTGTTCATTCCGCCGGCAGTTGTGAACGCCGCCACGGATGCTACGGTTTCTGGGGAAAGCCCCTCTAAATATGCTTTCAGGTCTTTGTCAATGTCCCAGGCGTATACGCCGCCGCCGATAAACAGGAGATCAACCGGCTCCGGAATTGGAACGTCAATCGATTCCGCTGTGACGCCTGCCGCTTTCGCTATGGCTTCTGCCGCCGCCTTCGTGTTGCCGCCGCGCGATTGGTAACGGACTGCTATTGTCATTTTCACACCCCTTTCTATCTGTCTTTATTATACATCTATGTATATGCCCTGTCCAGTAAATTTATTGTGAATGCAAGATGCCTACCGCAGCCTCACCCTTCCGCCGCCTTCTCCCCAATCGCCCGCATAATCTCATCATAGCGGGTCTCGTCAATGATATATTTCCTGCGCCATATTGCCACGCCGATCCACAAAAACAGGCACGGCAGAATGGTCAGCGCGGCAAGCAGCAGCTTTGCCCGCAGCGGCGCAACGCCGGCAAGCAGCGCACCAATTTGTGCGAGCTTTTCGCCTTCCTCCAGCAGGCCGGAGGACGCCGCGTTTTCCACGTCGGAAATTCCGTTGGTGATTTGCAGCAGCCCCAGCAGCAAAAACACGCCAGTTGCCAGGGCATTGGTGAGCGCCGAGCCCATCTGGATGACAAAGGGCCGCACCGAAAGCACAAGACCCTCCTGCCGTTTGCCGGTTTTGTATTGGTTGTATTCCACGGTATTCGTCAGGCAAATGAGCAGCGTGATGTAGACGCAGTTCATGCCAAAGCCCGCAAACAGCTGCCCGGCGGCAAAGCAGAGGAACAGCGGCGTTGCTGCGCCATCCGGCAGCAGCAGCCCCGTGAGCAGCACAAAGGCGTTGGAGAGGAGAAACAGCGCCGTGCCGCCCCGCATCACAGCCGCGCGGCCCCATTTTTTGTGCATGGCCGGCAAAAAGAGGTTCACCGCAAAACCGCCCACGGCAAAGCCCGCCGTCGCTGCCGGTGCCAAAATCCCGGCGTAGCCAAAGCGCAGATAGATATAAAACGCGGCAAGGCCCGAGCTCAGCAGCCCCGAGGCCAGGCTTTGCAGCACCAGCGCAAGCGAGGCCCAAAGCAGCTGGTCGTTGCGGATAATCACCCGGGCAAGGTCTTTCATGCCGATCTTTTCTTCCGGCGGCGATTCCGGCAGGGGAGCGGCATGGGGGTCTTTGACGCCGAGGAGGCTGAACAGCTGCGTGCCGCACATCAGCAGACCGAACAGCACGGCAAGCACCGGGAAGGCGATGACCGCCGAGCCGCCCAGCGCCATCGCGCCGTTGGTGAGCATGGGCACCAGGGCAAACGCCGCAGCGCCCCCGATGCCGCCGCACAGGGTGGTCAAACTCGTGAGCTTGGCGCGTTCCTCCGGCAGGGTGGTGAGGGCGGGGAGCATGCCCCAAAAGGCGATGTCGTTCACGGAAAAAAACAGCGAGAACACGGTATTGCCTGCCGCCAGCAGCGCAACAAATGCCCAGCCCTGCAACGGCAGCGCAAACAGCAGCACCGTGCCTGCGGCGGAGCAAACCATCCCCACGGTGATCCATGGTTTAAAGCGGCCAAAGCGCCCGCGCGTGTTCTCCACCATGCCGCCGATGAACGGGTCAATCACGGCATCGAACAGCCGCCCCGCCACCAGCACAACGGAAATCACCGAAAACTGCGCGGGCGTCATCGTGCGGGTGTACAATACAAAGGAAAGCAGGAAGCCGGTGAAAAAAGTGTAGAACGCCGTGCGGCCCAGGTTGCCCAGGGCGAAATATAGGCGGGTGCGTGATTGCATCATAGTGATACCTCCGGCATTTTTCTCAGTGCAGCACACTTTTTGTCGCATTGCACACCGCAGAGAGGAATGCAATGGGGTTGAACAAAAGCACAATTATTTTTAATAAGGGCTTGATAAAAACAATTATGCTTAGTGTAATATAGTATAAGCCGAAACGCTTAGATTGAGAAGAGGCGAAAAGCAACGCCACTGAACTGCATATCTTCGGCGGCACTAAAATCCGCAAACCCAAGACCGTCGAGGAGCGCGAAATGTTTAGCGGCCTGCTCAATTGCTCTTTTGCGCCGCGATACACAGCCAGTTTGGCAGTGCCGCCATCGGATTGTTTTTCCAGTCGTGCATACGGTCAAGTTCATCCTGCGTTACGTTTACGCCATTAGCAATGTCCTGATATGAAATCCAAAACGGCCAGTTGATATCCTTTTCGGCAAACATCTCCTCAATGTGCTTTATGTTAAGTCCGGAGTCCGCTATCGCGTTCATAATATCCATAACACGCCACGCAAAAGTAATTTCCTCGCTTGTTTCAAATGGGCCGACACTGTCATATGGCTTTTTAATTTTCAAATCATCGTCAAACGGCCGAAGGAACGGGTGTATTTCATACATGACGTATATACCGCCCCGCTTTGTTATCCGATGAATGTTGCGATACATGCCGGGCAGGTCGTCAATCCATACGTGCACACCATTAGAAGTGTAGACAAAATCAAACGTATTATCTTCAATTCCATCGAATACCATGGTGTCTGCGCAAATAAAATCTATGGATTTATCCCAACCGTGCTGCTTGGCAATTTGTTCAGCGTTCGCCAGCTGGTTTTCCGCGATATCACATGATGTCACGTGCGCGCCAAGCATAGCAAACGCGAAAACAGCATGATTATTTCCGCTGGACGGCACACATATTTTCTTGCCGCGAAGGTCGGGCACATATTTACCGATTATTTCCCACGTTTTTCCGTGAAAAGCCTTGGCCGGATCGTTTAAAATTTGGCTCATAAATATTTCGGAGTGACTAAATGCTGCATATGCCTCTGCACCTTCATTCCAACTCTTCTTGTTTTTATTTGACATTTTTATCCCCCTAAAACTATCCATTATAGCAAAAAAACATGGCCATCCCTTTGCGGAAAGCCATGTCTTCTCGTTGGTCCGAGTGGCGAGACTTGAACTCACGGCCTCCTGACCCCCAGTCAGGCGCGCTACCAACTGCGCCACACCCGGAACGAAAATTATTATAGCATAGCAACACGGCATTGTCAAGGGTTTATTGGGCTTTTCTGCATTTTATTTGCCACCCCGATTATATTTCCGCACCCCTCCACATAGTCATGGTAACAGACCAAACAAATCCGCAGCGTTGCGGAACAGTTTTGACAACGGAGGGGTCGCCAGTGAAAGGTATCGTTGAGGAGCGCTGCGTAGAACTCGGGTGCTATATCGTGGAAAACCAGGCAACGGTGCGCGCTGCCGCCAAGCGGTTCGGCATTTCCAAATCTACGGTACATATGGATGTATCCGAACGGCTGCGCAGCGTTCAGCCGCAATTGTATTCGCAGGTGCGCCAGGTGCTGGATATCAACAAATCCCAGCGCCATATTCGCGGCGGGCTTGCAACACGGGAAAAGTATCGGATGGAGGAGGAATAGGCTGCGGCGCAGGCGCTATTCTCATCCTATCCCGCAATAATGGCCGCTGTGATGGCGGTCGTTTTTGCATCTGTGCGAACCAATTGACAATGCAAAGCCCGCGTGATATACTAGTGTTCTAAAAAGGGGGTTATCGTTTGCCGTATGAACACAGCACTCTGAGGCTTTTTATTCCATCTACGGGGGCGCACACAGCTGCCATCTTCGATTTAGACGGCACGCTGCTGGATTCCATGTGGGTTTGGCACCGGGTGGACGAAGATTTTTTTGCCGCGCGGGGCATTCCAATTCCGCCGGACTATGCGAAAGCCCTTCACGCGATGACCTTCCGCGAGACAGCGGAATACACCATTGCCCTCTGCGCGCTGCCGGAAACCCCGGAGGCCGTGATGGCGGAGTGGAACGCGATGACCCTTTCGCTCTACGAAACGCAGGTGCGGCTCAAGCCCGGCGCCATGGAATATTTGCAGGCGCTGCGCGCGCGGGGGGTGCGGCTTGCGGTGGCAACGAGCCTGACGACCCGCGTGCTGGAGGCTGTGCTGCGAGGCAATGGTATCCGCGATTGGTTTGAGGTATGCACGTCTGCGGACGAGGTGGCGCGCGGGAAATCCTACCCGGATATTTATCTGCTGACCGCCGAAAAACTGGGCGTTGCGCCGGAATGCTGCGTGGCGTATGACGATATCGCAAAGTCCATTGAGGGCATTCAGGCAGCGGGGATGACCGCGTGTGCCGTGCATGAGCCGCTTTCTCAGCAGGATTGGGACAAGATGTGCGGGATGGCGGAGGCGTCAATTGTTTCTTTTATATAGTAGGGGCGGCGCTTGCTCCGCCCGCACATTCCGTAATTACCTATATAATATACTGATCATACTCATAACAGGAGGGCACATCATGCGTTATTTTCCGAAAATATTGGGCAAGCGTCTCTATCTTTCGCCTGTAAATCCCGAGGATGTGGAACTTTATACGAAGTGGGTCAACGACCGCGAGGTGACGCTTTTGATGGCGTTGCACGCGAGTGTCATAGGCTTGCCGCAGGAGCGGCAGTTCTTGGAGGGCTGTGCCGGCGGCGGCGACGGACATCACTTTACCATCGTGCTGCATGATGGCGACCTGCCGATTGGAAGCATCTGCCTGCTGGGATTGAACCCTGTTGACCGCACGGCGGAGCTCGGAATATTCATCGGCGAAACGGAATATCGCGAAAAGGGCTACGGCGCGGAGGCAATTCGCCTGCTGTTGGGCTTTGGTTTCCATACGCTTGGGCTTCATAACATTGTGCTGTATACGAGCGCGGAGAATTTGCGGGCAATTGCCTGCTACAAAAAATGCGGGTTCCGCGAATGCGGCCGCCGCCGGGAGTCGCTGTTCCGGGGCGGGTGCCTTGTGGACTGTGTCAGCATGGATATTCTTGACCGGGAGTTTGCGCAGGAATAACTGCGGGGCATAAAAAATAACACACATAACAGGAGGGCACATCATGCGTTACTTTCAAAAAATATTGGGTGAGCGGCTGTATCTTTCGTCCGTGAATCCTGAAGACGCGGAGCTGTATACGAAGTGGATTAACGACCGCGAGGTTTCGCTTTGGCTGGGGCTGCACGCAAGTGTTATGAGCCAGGCAAAGGAGCGGCAGATTCTGGACGGCATGGCAACCGGCGACGGTTTCAATTTTGCTATGATCCTGCGCGACGGCGACCGACTGCTCGGCAACATCAGCTTGATGGGCAGAAACCCCATAGATCGCAGCGCGGAGCTTGGAATTTTCATCGGCGAGGCAGAGGACCGCGAAAAGGGCTACGGCGCAGAGGCGATTCGTTTGCTGCTGGGCTTTGGTTTCAACACGCTTGGGCTGCACAACATCATGCTGCACGTGAACGCGGACAACGCGCGGGCGATTGCCTGCTACAAAAAGTGCGGATTCCGGGAATATGGACGCCGCCGGGAATCGCTCTTCCGGGATGGGCACTTTGTGGACACAGTCAGCATGGATATTTTGGATAGGGAGTTTGCGGAGAAATAATTTGCAGATTCCTGTAGGGGCGGCGCTTGCTCCGCCCGCACATTCAGCTACAACAAAGGAGAAAAATCATGAATGCATACGCGAAATATTCACCCGCCGAGGTGCGGCGATTGATTCGCACGGGCGAAATCACGGGGCAAACCTCCGGCATGTGCGAGGGCTATGCGCAGGCGAACCTCATCGCGCTGCCCAAGGAATACGCCTATGATTTCCTGCTGTTTGCGCAGCGCAACCCAAAGCCATGCCCCGTGCTCGAGGCCACAGACCCCGGCAGCCGCACCCTGCATCGCATCGCCGACGCAGACGTGGCGACGGACATTCCCCGCTATCGAATTTTCAAAGACGGCGTGCTGGTGGATGAAGTGACGGACGCCGCAGCCTATTGGCGGGACGATTTGGTGAGCTTCCTCATCGGCTGCTCGTTCAGCTTTGAGTCGGAGCTGCTTGAGGCGGACGTGAGCGTGCGGCACATCGAAGAAAACCGCAATGTGCCCATGTATCTGACAAACATCGCCTGCGACCCGGCAGGGCGAATGCACGGCAACATGGTGGTGAGCATGCGCCCGCTGCCGCCGGAGCAGATTGTCCGCGCGGTGACGGCAACCGCCGCCATGCCGCGAGTTCACGGCGTGCCGGTGCACATCGGCAGCCCCGCGGGCATTGGCATTGCCGACCTCGCGAAGCCCGATTTTGGCGACCCGGTGACGATCCATCCCGGCGAAACGCCTGTGTTTTGGGCATGCGGTGTTACGCCCCAGGCCATTGTGATGGCAGCGAAGCCAAGCTTTGCTATCAGCCACGCGCCGGGGCATATGCTGATCACCGATGTGAAAAATACGATGCTGAAGAATTGAGAACTGCTATGACAGAAAAAATTAACGCGCTGTTATACGAATGGGATCCGATTGATCTAAGGCGGTCGCACGTTCCTCCGGATGAGTATATGGCGGAAGCCAAATTAATAGAAAAAGCGCTGACGGCAGTGCAAAATCGCCTTCAATTAGCAGAAGTGATACACGGAATTTTTCTTTCCCAATGCGGCACAATTTTCACTTTATCGATTGACGACTGCTTGCATGTGGCACAACGAATACTTGCTCTGTGATAGATTATCCTGATGCTGAAGAATTGAGAACAAGAGTGAGCGGAACATTTTGCTTGACATTTGCATAGATATGGGGTATAATAAGTACGTAAAATCGTACGAAAAGGAGACCGTTTTATGACTGCCGTTAATTATTCCACCATCCGCAGCCGTCTTGCGGAATATTGCAACCGCGTGATAGACGACGCGGAAACCGTGATTGTGACGCGCAAGGACGAGCGCAACGTCGTGCTCATCAGCATGGAAGAATATAACTCCCTCGTCAAGCAGGCGCGCAACGCGGAATATCTTGCGAAGCTGGACCGCGCCTTTGCGCAGGCGGAGCGCGGTGAATTCGTCGTGAAAACGATGGAGGAGCTGGAGGCTGCCGAGTGAAAGAAGTCCGATTTGTGCCCGCCGCGTGGGAGGAATATCTGGCGTGGCAATACGACCGCAAAACGCAAAACAAAATCAACGAGCTGATCAAAAGTATTCAGCGCGAAGGTGTTTCTGATGGGATTGGAAAGCCGGAGTCCTTGAAATATAAGAGCGCGTGGAGCCGCCGCATTGATCAGAAAAACCGTCTGGTATATAGCGTTGACGAAAACAATGATGTTATTATCTATTCCTGCAAGGGGCACTACGAAGACTAACTGACAAAAGAATCGAACAGAACCCCGCAACCAAAGTCGAGCGTTTGCGCCGCGTTTGTGATATCCTTGCTGTGGAGGTGACCCATGGATACATTGGACAAAACCGCCGCCGTGCGCCGCATGCAGGAATACATCGCCGCCCATTTGGACGGGGAAATCACGCTGGAGCAGCTGGGCGATGCCGCGGGGTACAGCAAATACTATGCCGCGCGGCTGTTTGCGCAGCTGACGGACCGGACGCCCTTCGCCTATATCCGCGCCATGCGGCTGACCCGCGCGGCACAGGCCCTGCGGGATACCGGCCGCCCGGTGATTGACACGGCGTTGGAGAACGGCTTCGATTCCCACGACGGCTTTACCCGTGCGTTTGCCCGGCGCTTCGGCATCACCCCGCAAAAGTACGCGCGCGAAACGCCGCCGGTGCGGTATTTTGTCCCTTACCCTGTGGTTCAACCTCACATATTTGATGAGGAGGAACATCCCATGCAAGAAGCTATGTCTAACATCGTCACCGTTACAGCGGTAGAACGCCCGACCCGCAGGCTGATTTTGCTGCGAGGGAAAACCACAAAGGACGGCGATTATTTCGCCTTCTGCGAAGAAATGGGCTGCGACTGGGAGGGGCTGTTGGGCAGCATCGCGGAAAAGTTTGCCGCGCCGGCCCTTCTGACCCTGCCGCCCAATCTGACGAAGCCCGGCACGGGGAACACCGCCGCCGGTGTGGAGATCCCCGTGGATTACGCAAAACCAATCCCCGAAGGCTACGACATGATCGACCTGCCGCCCTGCACTATGTTATATTTTCAGGGCGCACCCTACGAAAACGAGGATGATTTCTGCAAGGCGATCGACACCGTTTGGGCAGCGGCGGATGCCTATGATCCCGTGCCATATGGCTGGGAATGGGCGCCGGAGCTTGCGCCGCACATCAACTTTGGGGCCTCGGCGGCAGGCGGCGCGGTGATGGCGCTGCCCGCAATCGCGGGGTAATGGCGTATTCGCCGCGTTATCTCGCAAAAAACCGCAACATCTGTGGGGGCACTGTGATGCCCGGTGCCCCCTAACTGACCAAAGAATTGAGAACAACCTATGCGCGAACTTTCTCCCGCCCAACTGGCGCGGCGCAGCCTGCAAACCACATACCGCAAGGAAATCTGGAACCCCTTCATCGGTGCGGTGAAGGGGTATCAGCTCATTCAGGCGGGCGATTGCATTGCGGCATGCATCTCCGGCGGCAAGGATTCGTTCCTCGCCGCAAAGCTGCTGCAAATGCTGCAACAGCACAGCGAAGTGCCGTTTGCGCTGCGGTTCCTCTGCATGGACCCGGGCTATCTTCCAGCGCACCGGGAGGAAATTCTACGCAACGCCGCGCGGCTGGAAATCTCCCTTGAGGTGTTTGACGCAAACATCTTCGGCTATGTGCAAAAGCAGGAGGGCTCGCCCTGTTATCTGTGCGCACGGATGCGGCGCGGGCATCTTTATAAAGAAGCGCAGGCGCGCGGCTGCAATAAAATCGCACTGGGGCATCACTTCAGCGATGTAGTAGAAACCACCCTCATGGGGATGCTTTACGGCGCGCAGCTGCAGACGATGCCGCCCAAGCTCAAGAGCCGCAACTTCCCCGGCATGGAGCTGATTCGCCCGCTGTATCAGGTGCATGAAGAGCGCATTTTGGCGTGGCAGAAGTATAATGGGCTGGAATTCCTCAAGTGCGGGTGTCCGCTGGCGCAGTCGTGCGAGGACGAGGATACCACATCGAAGCGAGCAGAAGTCAAACAGCTGATCCGGCAGCTGAAGCAAACGCACCCCGATGTTGAAAAATGCATCTTCCGGAGCACGCAGAATGTGCGGCTGGATACGATGCTGGAGTATAATTACCGCGGGGAAGATCACAGTTTTTTAGATGACTATTAATGGGAGTTATATGATGTTTCAATCAGAGTTTTGCGAGGTGGGTTACGAGGCGCAGTATAACGTTGTGTTTGTGAAGTGGAAAAAATTCTGCTCGTTTGCGGATTACAGAGCACCGCTGGAGCATGCGCTGGAAATTATGCGGCAGCATGCGGGCTGCAATTATGCGGCCGACACGCGTGACGGATTTGAGAACCACCCGGAGGATACGAAATGGGTGGCGGAGGTGTTCGTTCCGGAGGCGGCGCGGGCAGGGTGCAAGGTTGTCTTCTTCATCGTTGACGAAAGCAACAGCCTGCGGGAGGAGCTGGAAGGGCAGGAGGCGGATTCGGCGGGGCAGATTGCGTTTCGGTATGTGCGGAGGTTGGAGGAAGTTGGCGGGGGAAGTTAGGCGGGAAAGTGAATAGAAAGAAGCCCCTTCGTGGTAGACAGAAGGGGCTTCAATTTTGCAGGAGGCGGGCAAATTTTGATGGCGTTACAAGGCCCCCTTCAATTTTGAAGGGGGTGGCACGCGCTAGCGTGACGGGGGAAGTAATCGCGGAGCGACAAAGGCTAATCAATTCCGCTTCTTTCTACTTCCCCCGCCCCTGTTCGGGGCACCCCCTTCGCCATCGAAGGGGGCCTTGTAGGTTATCAAACCTTTCAGGGAGCCGCAACCTCTCGCGCCGGGCGGGCAACGCCCGAACGGAGCGGAA
>JGI994J12354_10001811_pt1 | contig 21421 bp, 22 predicted proteins | sample IntmicLarv3ML3BL_FD_12354 | JGI IMG/M metagenome (IMG submission 12354) | reverse complement strand
AGCGCAGATTCAGTTCAAATTCCAGTACTACGTTTTCGGTATCGTTTTCGTGGTCTTTGATCTGGTAGCGACCTTCCTGATGATCTGGGCCGTCGCTTTCTCAGACCTCACCGACACCGGTAAGTTCTGGGCGGTCTCTATGTTGGGAATGCTTCTGATCGGTGTGATGTACGCACTTAAGAAGGAGGAAACTCTATGGATATGAGCCTTTATCCCCATGCCGTCGCAATGAGCGCGAATGAATTCATGACCTGGTCCTCAGCAATGATCAATGACATGCTGAGCGCAGGCACGAAGAAGATCGTCAACAAACTCACCGGCCCAATCTGGGCGTGGGCGTTGAAGAACTCGATACACCCGCTTCACTTCGGGCTCGCATGTTGCGCGCTCGAGATGGCTGCGGCATCGAACGGAAGATACGACCTGGAACGTTTGGGTACCATCTACCGTTCAAGTCCGAGGCAGACCGATGTCCTTCTGATAAACGGATGGATATCCAAGAAACTGCGTCCTGACCTCAGACGTCTGTATGAACAGATGCCCGCACCGAAATGGGTAGTAGCGATGGGAGAATGCGCAATATCAGGCGGACCGTGGTACGATTCCTATAACATCGTACAGGGTACCGACCAGATCGTCCCGGTGGATATCTACATCCCGGGATGTCCTGTCAAGCCTGATGCGATGATAGACGGTTTCATGCTGCTTCAGAAAAAGATCGAGAAGTACATCCACCGTGGTGTTTTCATGGAGGACTGAGCATGGGTAGGAAATGTTTCGTCCCCGATCCAGAGGAACTCAAAGGGATCCTCAACGGAAGATATGGCGACAAGATAATGTTCGTCAAGGAATCGACACGCAGGATGACGTTCCGTGTGGACCGCAGTACGATCCACGTAATGTGCGAATTCCTTTCAGAGGAACTCAATTTCGAACATATTTCGTCATTGTGCGGAGTGGACTGGGAGACTCACATGCAGGTAGTGTATCACTTGTCCAACTACAACACGGGTATGATCCTGGAATTGACCGTCGATCTGCCTAATGACGACCTCAGAGTGGATTCCGTTTCGGATGTCTGGGGAGGCGCCAACTGGCATGAACGCGAGACTTACGAGCTGTTCGGGATAATCTTCGAAGGACACCCGAACCTCAAGAGACTTCTGACACCGGATGAATACGAATTCTTCCCGTTCAGGAAGTCATACAAACTTAGGGGGCAGGAATAATGTCTGAGATGTGGATCACTATGGGTCCTCAGCACCCGTTCTCTCATGGTCTCTGGACGCTCAAGATCAAAGCTGATGGTGAGATAGTCACAGATGCCGAGCCTATTGTGGGATACTTACACAGAGGCTGGGAAAAGGAGTGCGAGAACCGTACTTACCAGAAGATCATCCCGATGGCCGATCGTCTTTGCTATTCTGCATCGATGACCTGGTCGCACCTTTACTGTAAGGTAGTGGAAGAATCGCTGGAAATAGAACTGAGCGACCGCGCGAAATATTTGCGTGTGATAGCTGACGAGATATGCCGTCTCCAGTCACACCTCATGTGGCTGGCCGCAATGGGTACCGACCTCGGTAACCTGACCATATTCCTGTGGGCGCTCAGGGAAAGGGAGTTCTTCCTTGACCTGAACGTGAAACTCTGCGGTCAGAGGATGACGACGAACTACCCGCGTATCGGCGGTGTCAGGAACGACGTTCCGGAATTGTTCGAAAGGGACTGCATGCGTGTGGTCAACCGTTTCGAGAAGGAATTCTGGAGGATCATCAACTTAACGGATGATTCGTACATCTTCCTGTCAAGGATGCAGGGTGTCGGCTACATCTCAAGGAACGACGCGGCCAATCTGGGTCTCACGGGACCGACGATGAGAGGCTGCGGAGTGGACTTTGACGTAAGACGCGACGATCCGTACTGCAACTACGACCACCTGGATTGGGATGTCGCAGTTTCCAAGGACGGGGATGCATACGGAAGGTACAAGGTCAGGATCGAAGAGATGCTGCAGTCCTGTGCAATAATCCGTCAGGCAATGGGAAAACTCGACAGAATTCCCAAGAGCATGCCTACGCGCGTGAAAGTGCCGAAGAACGTTCCTGCAGGGACGCATGTTGCAAGGCTGGAGGACCCGAGAGGAGAGGGACTTATGTACCTCATATCGGACGGTACCGAAAAGCCGTACAGACTGAAAGTACGCAGCCCGATATTCGTTAACGTGTCTGCGTCGAAACACATGGTCAATGGTGTAAGGATCGCGGACATACCGGCGATCATGGGTACCATCGATATGTGTCTGGGAGAGACCGACAGGTGATCATATGGCTTTGAAAGAACAAGTGATGGATTTCTTCAATCTGACAGAGCCGATGGCGAACCCGTTCTACCAGTATGGTGAGACGTGGAACCTTCCGTACGGTCTTGGATACTGGATATGGGAGATACTCGGAGGACTTATCGCATGGCTCGTCGATCTTATAATCCCAGGTAACGGACTATCGGACTGGCTGATCAGCGATGCCGTGGTCAACGGAATGGCTATGATATTGACGGTCGTCCTGATATTCGCCGTGGGATTCATAGTGAATCTGACGATGATATGGGAAGAACGTAAGGTTCTGGGAAGGATGATGGACCGCAGAGCGACAAAGATAGGTCCGTTAGGATACCTTCAGAACCTCGCAGACGGTCTCAAGACGTTCCTGAAAGAGAACATAGTCCCCGCGAAGGTGGACAAGAAAGGATACTTCTGGGGAGTTTCCCTGGTCATCGGTATTTCCGTTCTGGTCGCATGTATGATACCGCTAAGTGACAGGTGGTTCATAGTCAACTACGACACGGGACTTCTGATAGTCTTCGGATTGTTCGCGCTGGCACCGTTCATGCTTCTGGTAGCAGGATGGTCCCAGAACAACAAATATGCACTGATCGGAGGAATGAGGGCAGCGGCACAGATGATATCTTACGAAGTGCCGATGCTTTTGGTCTTCGCTTCGGTCGCACTCATGGCAGGAAGTTTCAACATAGGTGACGTGGTGCACGCGCAGTTCGATACGATGTGGTTCATCATACCGCAGGCGATCGGTTTCGTTGTGTTCATGGTTGCCGCAGTTGCGGAAGCTGAAAGAACGCCTTTCGATCTGCCTGAAGCGGAAGCAGAACTCGTAGAAGGATGGCAGACGGAATACGCAGGTATGAAGTGGGGTCTCATTATGCTGGGAGACTACTTCAGAGGATACACCGCCTGTGCGCTGGGAGTGATAATGTTCTTAGGAGGATGGATGCTGCCGGGAATAGGCAACGGTCCGATCCCGGAACTGACGTTCCTGCTCAAGGTGTTCGGTGTGTTCTTCATATTCGCATGGGTCAGAGCGGCACACTGCCGTGTCAGGACCGACCAGATCCTTAATCTGGGTTGGAAATATCTCATCCCGTTGGCGTCGATCAATCTCATGATAACGGTCGCGCTGATCTACGGAGGTGTGTTCTGATGTCGTACAAATACTTGAATAAATATCCAAAGAAATTGTGGAAATCAGGATGGATCCTCAAGCCCATGTGGGCCACGCTGAAGATGATGTTCAGAACATCGAACCAGCGTCCGATGACCATCATGTATCCGTACGAGAAAGAATGGGTCCCCGACAATTACCGCGGACGCCCCGGACTCAAGTTCGATCAGTGTCTTGGATGCGGTATCTGTGAAAGGGTATGCCCTACCACCTGTATCGATATCATTGAGGTACAGGATGACGCAGGCGAGAAGGTCAAGAGACCGCAGGTGAACCTGGGAAGATGTATGATGTGCGGATACTGCGCAGAATACTGTCCTGTGAACGCCATGACGGTGACTCCTGACTACGAACTTGCGGCGTACACTCGTGAAGAACTGGTGTACGGGCCGAGGAAACTGCACTTCGAAGGAACGACGGAGATGATGGAAGTTCACTTAGAGGAACACCTCCTGTCGAACCTGAAGAACGGCATAACCGATAAGCCCACAGCGTTCTACGAAACAGATCGTCCTGAACTTGATTTCGACGCATGCATCGGATGCACCAGATGCGCAAAGGTCTGTCCGACCTCGGCCATCGAGATGTACGTTGCAGGCGAGAACGATAAAGGCAAGCCAATAAAACGCCCGAAATTCGACCTCTCGAAATGCGTATGCTGCGAGAACTGCGTCGACGAGTGTCCTAAGGATGCCCTTACGATAAAGGAGGTGCTGTGATATGGGAATTTGGGAAACGATAGTTGATTATGCTCATGAGATCGCAGCGAACCTGGACCTTGTGGCGTTCCTCATACTTGCGGTGATCATGATCGCATCCGCGATATACGTGGTCACCTCCGAGGAGATCATACACAGTGCGCTGTACCTTGCGCTGACGTTCATCTGCGTCGCCGTGGTGTACTTCTTCCTTGAGGCGGAGTTCATCGGTGTTGTACAACTGATGGTGTACGTCGGTGCGATAACGATAATGTTCGCATTCAGCATCATGCTGACCAGAAGGCACATAGTGAAGCCCGAAGAGGAGAACGACGAGGAGTGTGGTCGCTGTGGATAAGAAATACGTGATCGGTGCCGCAATGGGCATCGCAATGGCCATCATGCTCTGCGGAGTGATGCTGGATACTGATTGGCAGACCAACGACGAGATGAGCGAGATACCGTTCACCCCTGAGGAAGGTGCTGACTTCACCAAAACGCTGAATTATGCTATATTCGAAACATACGGACCGCTGCTCTTAGTGGTGGGAATGTTGCTCTTCGGAGCGATCATCGGCGGTGCAGCGGTATCGCAGGAAGAGGAGGATGAACACGATGATTGAGATCGAATTCTTCCTTATGCTCTCGGCAGTACTGTTCTCGATCGGGCTCTTTGGGGTCTTGACCAAAACGAATGGTATCTTGGTACTGATGTGTATAGAACTGATGTTGAACGCAGCGAACATAAACTTCATCGCATTCTCCTCATTCTACGGAGATGTGATGGGACAGGTGTTCGTCATAATGATCATAGCTGTCGCAGCTGCGGAAGTGGCTGTAGGGTTAGCTATATTATTGAACGTTTACAAGGCCAGGAAAACAACTGACCTTGATGAACTCACGATGATGAGGTGGTAAGATGTCTGCATTAGACGATATATTAGGCAACATAACAGAAAATGTAATGGACTTTGCATGGCTCATACCGCTCATACCGCTTGTGTGTTTCATCATTGTCGGCTTGACCGGTAAGAACTTCAAGGACGGCGGAGGAAAGATCGCAATAACCGGCGCATTGCTGGCATTTGTGTTGGCTGCCTTGGTATCATACAGGTACTTCACAGCCCCCGAGTTCGCGAACTACGAACCGTTCGTACGGGAGTTCAACTGGATGAGCTTCGGTCCGTACGATCTGAACTTCGGTATCTACATTGACTCACTGACGTGCATAATGATGTTGTTCTCATCATTCATCTCCATGCTGATCTTTGTCTACTCGATAGGATACATGCATGACCAGGGAAAGAAACAGAGAAGGTACTTCGCTGAAGTGTCTCTCTTCCTGGCGTCAATGTTGGGACTCGTAATGGCATCCAACTACCTGGAGATGTTCATCTTCTGGGAAGTGGTGGGTGTCTGTTCGTACTTACTGATAGGATTCTGGAGCTTCGAGCACCCCGAGGGTGACGAGGCCGCAGATAAAGCAGCATCTGCTGCAAAGAAGGCGTTCCTGGTCACAAGACTCGGGGACGTATGTATAATGGCAGGACTGTTCGTTCTGCTGTTCGCATTCCAGAGCCTCGACTACGTCGAACTGTTCAACCCCACAGGGAAGATGGCAACAGTGGACAACGACATGATAATGCTCGCAGCATTGTTACTGTTCGGCGGTGTCATCGGTAAGTCTGCGCAATTCCCGCTGCATGACTGGTTACCGGATGCAATGGCCGGTCCGACCACCGTTTCAGCGTTGATACACGCAGCGACAATGGTCAAAGCAGGTGTTTACCTCGTAGCACGTTCATACCCGCTGTTCATTCAGTCCGCCGACGTAATGCTGTTCGTGGCGATCATCGGTGCGGTCACCGCTTTCATAGCGGCGTCCATGGCGCTGAACAACATGAACATCAAGCGTGTTCTCGCGTACTCGACGATATCCCAATTGGGATTCATGATCATGGCGCTCGGAGCAGGCGGTTACCTGTTGGCAACAGCCCCCGGCACGGAATCTGCGATGGGTTACACCGCAGGTGTGTTCCACATGATGAACCATGCATTCTTTAAGGCACTGCTATTCCTATGTGCAGGATCGGTGATCCATGCCGTGGGAACGGAGGACATGAGGAAGATGGGCGGTCTTGGGAAGAAGATGCCCATCACATCGATAACCATGCTGATCGGTTCACTGTCTATCGCAGGGATACCGATACTGAGCGGATTCTGGTCAAAGGACCTGATCCTGGAAGCGATAATGGTACCTTTCAATGAAGGAAGTGCAGCAGGCATCATATTCCTGCTGATCTTCATCGTTGCAGCCATTACAGCATTCATGACGGCGTTCTATATGTTCAGGATGTGGTTCATGACGTTCGTGGGAAAGAAAGGAACGGCATCGGAGCACTGCCACGGCGAGTCTCCGAAGTCCATGACCGTTCCGTTGTGTATCCTTGCGGTGTTCGCTGCAGTTTCAGGATTACTGATACTGTTCGGATTGAATGACATATTGACATTCAACCTGCACGGCGGCCACTATGTGGTCGGAGGATACGGACACACCGGTGAACACATACTCGAGGAAATATTAACGAATCCGTTCACCTACCTGTCGATCATTCTGGCAGTCGGAGGTATCTTAGTTGCTTACTTCCTGTACGTGCACAAGAGGGATCACGTCCCCGAGGACCTCGGAGACGAATACGGCGGTCTGTACGGACTGCTGAAGGCAAGGTACGGATTCCCGAAGCTGTACAACGAGATGTCATGGTACGGCGGATACGGTGTTGCAAAACTGGTCAACTTTGTTGACAGACGCATCGTGGACGGTTCGGTGAACGGCATAGCAGCAGGCATAACATACGGTTCGGAAGTGATGTCCAAGGCACAGACAGGATACGTAAGGAATTACGCATCCGTTGTTGTAATGGGTGTCATCGCACTGGTGGCCGTGTTCGTTGCTATATTCTTCTTTATGGGAGGTCTTTAAATGAGTCTGTCATGGGTACCGGATTCGGTATGGGACTTCTACAACGACATGAAGTCAACACTGTACAGGGAACTCGGGAACATACTTCCTGATGAATTACCCTTACTGACGCTGCTGATGGTGATCCCGCTCTTAGGTGCGGTGTTCTCCATCTTCGTAAGCAAACACGCAAAGACCATAGCCGCCGTATTCTCAGGAATAACGATGGTCATGGTCCTAGGTCTGTACGTCATCGTACCTGATCTGGGCACACTGAATGAAAATTACGTATGGATCGAGACACTCGGTATAAAGATCAATTACGCCCTGGGATTAGATGCCCTGAGCGTGATGATGGTCGGACTCACCGCAGTGCTGGTGTTCCTGGTAGTTATCTTCTCGACCGAGAAGGAAAGACCGGGACTCTTCTTTGCCATGCTCATGGCAATGGAGGTCGGTCTGATGGGCGTCTACATGGCACAGGATTACTTCCTGTTCTACATCATGTGGGAGGTCACGTTAATACCGATGTACTTCATGATCTCATGGTTCGGAGGACCTCGCAGGCATTATGCTTCGATCAAGTTCTTCATATACACGCATGTGGCAAGTCTGATCATGCTGATCGGTATCTTTGCGATGGTATTCAACGCAGGGATCGTTAGCGGAGGCGTAGCGGACTTCTCCTTCGAGGCTGTGAAGAATGCTTCGTCGCTCTTCTCTGACAACTTCCAGATGTTGGTGTTCGCACTGATGTTCTTCGGATTCGCTGTGAAGATGCCTGTGGTACCGTTCCACACCTGGCTTCCGGATGCACACGTCGAAGCACCGACCGCCGGCAGTGTACTGCTTGCGGGTGTCATGCTTAAGATGGGTTCCTATGGTATCATAAGGATCTGTCTCGAGTCTCTGATGAAAGGTGCAGAACAATGGCAGGAGCTGATGATCGTTGTAGCCATAGTGTCGATAATCTATGGTGCATACGCATGTATCGCACAGAAGGACCTGAAGAAGATGATCGCGTTCTCGTCGATCAGCCACATGGGTATGGTGTTACTAGGTATCGCCGTACTCAACGAGGCCGGTCTTACGTTCGCGATATTCCAGATGTTCGCTCACGGACTTATTACAGCTGTGCTCTTCATGGTGTGCGGTATAACCGGACACAATGTAGGTACAAGAGAGATACCGCTGTTGGGAGGATTGGCAGGAAAGATGCCGAAATATGCAGGATTCATGGTATTCGGATTCCTCGCGTCCCTGGGATTACCCGGGTTGGTGGGATTCGTTGCCGAATTCGGTATAATGTTCTCCTTCTACGAGTATCTGCAGGACATCAACATGGTCTATCTGATCGTTGTCGTGCTGCTGTCGCTTATGCTTACCGCAGGGTATTATATGTGGGCGATGCAGCGCACAATATTCGGAAGACTGACAAAGAAGGTAGATCTTTCGCATGCGCACGACATCAATTCAGCAGAGACATTCTCGTTAGCGGTACTGTGTCTGCTGATCGTGCTGTTCGGTGTATGCCCGAGCATCGTCTCTGATGTTGCCGGTCAATATATCGCATCTTCGGGGGTGTTCATTTGAGTTTCGTGGATGATTTCGTAGATTTCGTAGCACCCGCAAGGGAGCTATTCGCACCTGTACTGGATCCGATACTTGATATCGTACGTTCAGCACAGCCGATATGGCCGCAGACGATCCTGATCATAGCGGCATTGATCGCACCGGGCATATTCATGCTCAGTAAGTCAAAGAAGATAACAGCGGCATTCGCTGCGCTGATGGTCCTCCATGCAATGCTGGTCAATACGTACCTTATGTATGTGGACATCAAAGGCGAATATCTGGGGTTGTTCCAATATGATCAATTCGTCGGTCTAATGACGATGATGTTCCTAGCCGCTGCGATGCTGGTGATATTGATATCGCCGTCATACTCCGAAGGAACGAAACATCATGGCGAGTATTACGGATTGATATTGGCGGCAACTGCAGGTATGCTGTTCGTGTCTTCCGCGTCAGACCTGATAACGATCTTCGTTGGTGTTGAACTTGCAAGCATTACGTCATACGCATTAGTGGCATTGAAGAAGAACGATCCCCGTTCTTCCGAAGCCGCAGTGAAGTACATGATCATCGGCGGTCTTTCCACTGGTCTTACACTTTACGGCATGTCGCTGATATACGGTGTTGTAGGATCCACGGACCTGGCAGCAATTGCAACAGCATTCGCAGGCGGAGACTTCACATGGGCACTGGCGGTCGCGTTCGTAACGCTGATCGCAGGATTCGGATTCAAGATATCCGCAGTTCCGTTCCACATGTGGGCTCCCGATGTGTATGAAGGCGCAGCCACCCCTGTATCGGCGTTCCTGGCGACAGGTTCCAAGAAAATGGGTATGATCGTGTTCATGAAGATCTTCCTGTTGATCTTCATCGGTGCCACAGTGGCCCCGACGGAGGAGATACAGATATTCTTCGGAATACTTGCGGCAGTGACCATGACGGTCGGTAACGTCGTTGCGATATCTCAGACGAACATCAAGAGGATGCTTGCATACTCGAGTATCGCACAGGCAGGTTACCTGATGATAATGTTCGCGGTGGCAACGGAGTTTGCTCTCGCGGCAGGTATGTTCCACATGATCACGCACGTGTTCATGAAGGGAGGAGCGTTCATCATTGTCGCAGCGCTGATAACCAAAGGGCTGGGAGAGAACATCTCGGACTACCGTGGTCTCGCTAAGCGTGCACCGTGGGTCGCGTTTGCGATGACCCTGTTCCTGTTCTCTTTGGCAGGCATACCGCCTCTCGCGGGATTCGCGTCCAAGTTCTTCCTGTTCTCCAGTGCAATAAACACCGGAGTGATGAACGGAACATGGGTCTGGCTGGTCACCATTGCAGTAATAAACAGTGCAATATCACTATACTATTATGCAAAAGTGGTCAAAGCAATGGTCGTGGACGAAGGCGAGGAAACAAAGAAGATCAAACTGCCCGTATCGTACAACATTGCGATAGCGGCGTGTGTGTTCTTCGTAATACTCATGGGTGTCCTTCCGGGCTTCTTCCTTGAGTTGTGTGAATCCGCAGCGTCTGCGTTCTGGGCTTACATTTAAACTACTTCCAACAACTTTTCTTTTTTCATGTGCCAGCGTATGCTACGTTAAGTTATTTTTACAACCTGTCAGAGGGTTTAAGTATATTCTTCCGATTATGACTGACCGATGTGGTATTCTTCCATCTCAGATGAACTGGACGAGATAGATTCTATAATCTCAGATTCGCTTAATTTGAACAACCCTGAGTTAGCGGAGATGTGTTCTTATGTCCTGTCCTCGGGTGGAAAGAAGATACGCCCCGCACTTTGTATATTGTCTCATCTGGCATGCGGCGGTAAGAACAGAGAGAAGATCTTGAACGTTGCAGCCGGCTTTGAGATAATCCACAATGCTACGTTGGTTCACGACGACATAAACGACAAGAGCGAGATCAGAAGAGGGCGGAAGGCATTGCACATGAGGCACACCGTTTCAAAGGCAATAATCGTAGGAGACCTGATGTTTGCGATCGGTTTCAGGCTCGTAGGTTCGTCGGAGAAGGAAGTGATCGAATCTGTGGTCGGAGCATCAGAAGCAATGGCGGACAGTGAGTTCATTCAGAAGGATTTCGAACACACACCGTCTGTGACTGAAAACGACTATATGAGGATAGTCCGCGGAAAGACGGCAATGCCTATGTTCTCCAGCGCAAAGACCGGTGCGATAATGGCCCGTGCCGGTAAGGACGTTACAGAGAAAATGGCGGAATTCGCGCTTAAAATAGGGACGGCTTTCCAGATAATCGATGATGTTCTCGACGTCATCGGAAACCCCGGGGCCACGGGGAAAAGGATAGGGGCGGATATCCTTGAAGGAAAACCGACGCTTCCGGTCATTTACGGTATTCAGGATCCAGTGCATGGGATTAGGTTGAAAGAGATATTCAGCGACCGCGGAGTTGAAGATAACGAAGCGGATGAAGCGATAGGACTGATCAGAAAGACCGATGCAGTGGAAAGGTGTTTCGCAAAGGCGGATGAGATAGTCAAAGAAGCATGCAGCGCGATAGATTTCCTTGAACCGTCCGCGTATAAGGATTCTTTAGTACAGCTTGCAGAGTTCATCGTTAAACGTGATCGGTGATCAATTGAAGACCGACGTTCTCGTAGTAGGTGCCGGCCCCGCCGGAACGGTGACCGCACGTTACGCAGCAATGCGCGGCCTTTCCGTTACGGTCATAGAGCAGAGACCCGAGGTCGGAGTGCCGGTAAGGTGCGGCGAATTCATGACCTCGAATTCTGAGATCTCCGCTATTTTCCAGGGAGCGGACGACATCGAATCACTTTTCGATATTCCTCAGGAACTGAGACTGAGGCAGATCGAAGCCATAAGATTGGTCAATCCGAAGAACAAGATCACCGATATACCGTTTGACGGTTATACTCTGGACCGTGATAATTTCGATCAACATTTAGCAGAACGTGCCGTGGAAGAAGGCGCGGAACTGATAAAGGGATGCAGGTTCAAGACCATTGAAGACAACCGTGCGGTCACGTCAAAGGGTGACATAGAATACAAGATCATCATAGGAGCGGACGGCCCCACGTCGCGTGTGGCCAAGACATTAGGATTGCCAAGGAACGCAGACCCTTATCCGGCAGTCACGGCGCAGGCAAAGGGCGACTTCGATCCGGTCATAACGATGTTCTTCGGCGGCGTCGCACCTGGCGCATATAGTTGGATAATACCCAAGAAAGGTCAAGCCAATGTGGGCGTAGGCTTTTCACCGAAATTTGCGTCCGGGACCTTAAGTGAATACTTTCAAAAATTCGCTGAAAAACACGATTTCGAGATAATGAACAGGCTCGAAGGTAAATTCGTGCCGTCAAAGGGACCAATAGCCGAAACGGTAAGCGGCAACGGAATGGTGGTCGGCGATGCGGCCGGTCACGTCATTTCGGTCAATGGCGGCGGGATACCATTAGCAATGATCGCAGGCAGGATATGCGGAAATGCTGCTGCCGATACCATACTGAACAACGAACCATTGCAGAGATATCATGAAGAATGGTCAAGGGTGATGCTCAAACCGCTGAAGACAGCGGCATTCAACAAACGCATGGCAGATGTGTTCGCATTCGGTTCCGACAGAAGGACGGGAATATGCATGGGGCTTCTCGGAAAGAGGAGATTAAGCAATCTCATCCGCTGCAAACGGTTATTCCCGTGATCACCTCTTCCTGTGCGATCTCAGCGCGTGACCGCAGATGGAACATTCTTTAACATCTTCCTTGTACCACTTACCGCATCCGACACAACGGTAATTCCATTTCTCCACCTTTTTGATACCCTGCATGCCGACGGACCTGTAAGGGATGCTGAGAATGGATGCGATGTTCTGTATCGAATAATCATCCGTCAAGATCTCACCGGAAATATCAAGGGCAAGTGCCAGTACTGTTATGTCGGTGTCAGATAAACGTCCGATGTCACCGCTCTTCTTCGCAGTTTCCTTGACGATCGCAATACTCTTCTCAGTGCAGTCTGAGACCTTCAGAAGGTCCCCCCATCTCTCGGTCCTGCGGTCTTTATATCTCTCTAATTCAGTGATGACACCCGGCGGGCACAGACAGTCTTCGGGAAGATCCTCCATGGAGAACAGCGCGGACGTGTCAAGAACAAGGACCATGTCCCGTAATGTAAGAACATCTTTAAAGAATATACCGAGGAACACGAGAAAGAATTAAACTGATGCTTAACATTGTCCCGAACAATATGTCCGTCATAGAAGTGATCACAATAATGCTGGCCGGTTTCTGGTTATTCCTGCCTGCAATGTTACCGAACTCCGCTGCAGTGGTGTTCGGAGGAGGGAAACCGATAGATTTCGGAAAGACCTGGAAAGGAAAGAGGATACTCGGTGACGGAAAGACGTGGAGAGGGTTCTTCGGAGGAGGATTTGCCGGGATCATATTCGGTCTGATCCTGATCGGAATATCTTATCCGTTCGATTCAGAGAACTTCTTCGGATACGGCGGGTTCTGGACGAACGTAGCAATAATCGCATGCCTCTCGTTCGGTTCGCTGCTTGGCGATATGTTAGGATCGTTCATCAAAAGGAGATTGGACATACAGAGAGGGCAGAAAGCGCCGATACTCGACCAATTCGATTTCGTGATCGGAGCGTTCCTGCTCACTGCGCTGGTGTTCCCGCATTGGGTGTTCGACAACTACATCGGCGGGTGGCATATCGCCGCACTGATATTCGTTCTTCTGATAACCCTCGTGTTACACAGGGTGATGAACATAATAGGATACAAGACAGGATTGAAGGATGTACCATGGTGATATCATGATCGCGAACATGTTGAAAGAATGCGGTGCACTGAAGTTCGGAAAGTTCATATTGGCATCGGGAGCGGAGAGTTCCTATTACATAGATATCAAAAAGGCCAGTACAGACCCGAAGGTCCTGAAGAAGATAGCCGAGGAAATGTCCGGAACAATGAAGAAGAACGGCATCAAAGCGGACAGGATCGCCGGTGTTGTCCTCGGTTCAATACCGTTGGCCGCCGCGTTGGCGTTGGAAACGGGGATACCGTTCGTTATGGTCCGCAAGGAGAAGAAGGACCACGGAACGTCGAAACTGATAGAAGGCGACCTCAACGCAGGTGAGACGGTGATCGTGGTGGAAGACGTCATAACATCAGCAGGATCAAGCATATCCGCGATAGGAACGCTCAGGGAGGCCGGCGCCAAAGTGGAGAACATCCTTTCCGTCATCGACAGAGAATCCGGCGGATCCGAGGCACTTGGCAAGATCGGTGTCAAGCTCACACCTCTGGTGAGGGCATCCGAGATACTGCAGGAGAAGTAATGATCCCGTCTCCCGACTGTATGTTATGTTCCCTTCATTCAGGGAGGAATCGTATCGTAATGCCATCCGGCGATATCAATTCAAAGGTAGCATTCGTAGGTGAGGCCCCCGGGGAGAATGAGGACAAACAGGGAAGGCCGTTCGTCGGCAGATCAGGAAAATTATTGGATCGGATAATGCAGGAAGAAGGACTTCAGCGTTCCGAGATAATGATAACCAACACGGTAAAATGCAGGCCTCCGGGAAATCGCGATCCTACGGAAGAGGAAATGGGATCCTGCAGACCGTTCCTTGAATCGGAGCTTATGACGAAAGAGGTCGTAGTATGCTTGGGAAGGTCCGCATGCCGTTCACTTCTCGGCTACAATGGAAAACTGGGAGAGATAGCGAACACCCGCGTGATCAGGAAGATGGGGAACAAGAACGTAACAATAATTCCTACGTACCATCCTGCAGCATGCATATACAGCCATGATGCGCGTGACGGGCTCAGGAAGACCATACGGACGATAAAAGGAGAGTTCTTCAATGACCCAGATCCATGACGTATCGGGATTCATGATCGACCTAGACGGAACGATCTACAAGGGAAAGGAACCGATAGACGGTGCAAAGGAGTTCATCCGTTTCCTGAAAAATGAAGGAGTTCCGTTCGTTTTCCTGACGAACAACTCGTCAAGCAGCCGTTCATATTATGCGGAAAAACTGAACGGAATGGGTTTCGACGTGGCGGTCAGCAACGTCCTCACGTCAACGACGGCAACGCTGCGCTACATCAAGGAAACGTATCCCGAAGAGACAGTGTATCCGTTGGGAACGGAACAGTTCGTGAACGAAGTGAAAGACTCCGGGGTGATCATCAGCGATGACCCCGACATAGTTCTTCTGGCGTTCGACAGAACCATAACGTACAACAAGATCAACGATGCTTACCATCACATCCTCAACGGTGCGAAACTGATCGCCACACATCCTGACGACCTATGTCCTACGGAGTCCGGTTACGACGTGGACATCGGACCGTTCATAAGGTTCTTTGAGGAAATGACTGGAACGAAAGCAGAAGTGATCGGTAAACCCAACCGCAAGATGATAGAGATGGCCGCATTGGAGATGAATGCCGATCCCGCGAAATTGATGATGATCGGCGATCGTCTCTATACCGATATGCGAATGGCGATCGATGCCGGCATACGTTCCATCCTGGTCTATTCCGGTGAAACAACACCCGATGGTCTCAAGGGTTCAGACATAACCGTAACGTTTGCCGTGGGTTCGGTGGCAGACATACCGAAAATGATGAAATAGTATGGCCAGACCCTGTTTCAGCAGGGGACACGGTCTTTTTTTCTAATAAATTATATATATGCACCTCGCACATGCGTTTACATCTCATTAGGGATGATGGGGATGCGCGAATTGAGGCCAATGGTCTCGCTCGCCCTCGAAAGGGGTGCAGTATGTATCTGAAGCAGATAGAACTAGAGAACTTCAAATCGTTCGGCGGCGGTCATAAGCTGACCATTCCGCTGATGGAAGGGTACCTTGCGGTCACAGGACCGAACGGTTCCGGTAAATCGAATATCACTGATGCAATTCTGTTCGTATTGGGACCTAAGAGCTCCAAAGCCATACGTGCAGGTAAGCTTACCGACCTGATATTCGACGGCGGAAAGAGCAAGGACGGGGAAAAGAGCAAGAATGCAGCCGAGTTCACGAGAGTTTCGTTGGTCTTCGATAACTCCGACCGTCTTCTTCCGTGGGATGATGACGTGGTCAAGTTAACAAGATTCGTCAAACGTTCGCAGGACGGAGAAGGTTACAGTTCGTACTTCTACATAAACGATCAAAAGTCATCAATGACCGAATTCGACAGCCTTCTGATGCGCGCCAGGATATCTGCGGAAGGGTACAACATGGTGCAGCAGGGTGACGTAACTCGAATCACACAGATGAGCGCAATGGACAGACGCCGCGTGCTGGACAGCATCTCCGGAATAGCGAGTTACGATGCAGACATCGAAAAGGCGAACAACGAGAAGATCGAAGCTGAGAACAACCTCGACCGTATCGGTATAATCATCACAGAATTGAACACACAGCTCGATCAGCTGGAGAAGGACATGGTGGCTGCCAGGAAATACCTGGAAGCGCAGAAGCAGATGGAAATGGCAAAGGCGCAGATGATCCACTGCCAGCTGGGGAAGGCGGAAGCTGACATCACGTACACGAAGGAACAGATAGTCGCGCACGAGACGGAAGTGACCGAACTCACCGAAAAGAAAGAAAAACTTACGGTGAAGATCGAAGAGATTGAAGCGCAGCTTTTAGCAAAGGAGATGGAGATCGAAGCGAAGATCGGACCGGAATACAGGGAGATCAAAGACAAGATAGAATCGGTCAAGATAGATATGGCAACGATCCGCGACCGCATGGAACGTTCTGTTGACGATATTCAGGAACAGGAACAGATCATTGCCGAATACTCCGGATCGTTAAAAGAGATCGAATCGGAACTGCAGGATTCCACGAACTCTTTGATAGGGACGGAATCACAGCTGAAGGAAAGATCAGATGCGCTTGACCTGGTGAAGAAGGATCACGACAAGCTGCGAAAGGACATCAGCAGCGCAGGCGGGGAGATCACCGTACTGCAGACGAAGATGATCGATGTCGAGGGAATGATCGACAAGAAATCCGCAGAAGAACATCAGGCCGGTATCAAGGTAGCACAAGCTGAAACAGCAGTGGAAGAGGCAAGCCAATCACTTTCATCGTTCGAAGAACAGATCAATGAAGCTGATTTCGAGATAAAGGATGCGGAATGGAACATCAAAGAGGTCAAAGAGGCAGGCGGTATCACAGATACAAGGGCGATGTCGGATAAGATACTGGCCGCGAAGAGGAAAGAATCGGAACTTGAGAAACAGGAGAACGAACTGTCAGCTGCGGTGAACAGACTGAGTTTGGAATACGAACGTCTCAGAACCGAAAAACGTGTAACGGAAAGTATGGGCGCAGGATCGGCGGCAGTGTCCGCGGTGTTGGCGTTACGTGATAAGGGCGCACTGAAAGGCATCCACGGAACGGTCGCTGAACTGGGAAACGTGGATCCTGAATGGGAAACTGCGTTAGGAGTGGCAGCAGGCGGAAGGATGCAGAACATCGTCGTGGACAACGATCAAGTGGCTGCGGACGCCATCGAATACCTCAAACGCGAGAAACTCGGAAGAGTGACATTCCTGCCGATGAACAAGATGATGGACGGAAAGCCCAGAGCAAAAGCGATAATGATCGAAAAAGATGTCGTCGGATATGCTGTGGACCTCATAAGATTCGAACCGCAGTACAAAGCGGTGTTCTGGAATGTCCTTGGCGATACGTTGGTCGTGGAAACGCTGGATCAGGCGAGAAGGCTGATGGGCGGCGTACGTCTGGTCACGAAAGTGGGAGAAGTACTGGAAGCGTCCGGTGCGATGACCGGCGGTACGTTGGCGAAACAGAATGCCATGAAGTTCGGCGCCGCTTCGGAAACGCAGATGGAGAAAGTGGGTTCAGAATTAAGAGCGGCATCGGATGCATTGGAGATACTGAAGCAGCAGATGCGTGACATACGCGGTCAGATACGGATACTGGACGATGAATTCAGAAAAGTATCCACAGACACCGCAGGCGTCCAGGGAAAAATGGGAAAGCTGGAAGCTGAACTCAATGTCCTGAAAGAGAACAGGAAAAGGTTAACGTCAAGTTTAGAAGCAAAACGCGCTCAGCTCGCCGAGACCCAGAAGGATCTGGATCAGGCGAAGAACGCACTGAACAAACTGTCAAAGGAACTTGAGGACCTTCGTGACGAAAAGACATCATTACGTGAACGCATAACGGAAATGGCGCCTGCGGACATTCAGGAAAGGTTACAGAATGTCCAGGATTCGATATTCGACCTTGAATCCGATGTCAATCGATTAACGACCGAGAAGGCAACGATAAATGCCGAAAAAACAGGGATCGAAGGTCAGAAAGAATCGATCGTAAAACAGATCGAAACAGCAAAGAAGAAGGTCGCGGAGTATCAGGAACTTGTTTCAACAGCAGACGGCAAGATAGCAGAGATAAAAGTGGAACTTGACGGTCTCAAGAAGATAGAAGCGGACATGGAAAGCACGATCGCGGATATGCGTGACGCTAAGGACGCAATACTCAAGAGCAAATACGAGACGGAGAACAAGAAGAGCTCCGTAATGGAGAAGATCGACACCAAACGCAATTTTGCGTTAACGCTGGAAGCGAAGATAGCGATCATCCAGGGAACGATAGACCAGCTGAATGCTGAGATCGCGTTAATTGAAATAGAAGTCGAAATGCCGATACCCTCAGAACAGGAATTGACGAGGGTGATAAGATCATGCGAAACGATAATGGCCAAAGCTGGCAACGTGAATTTACGTGCGATCGAAGATTATGACGAAAAGAAGGAGAGACACACAAGGCTCTCTGATGAAGTAAGTCAATTGAAAGCGCGTATCAAGGAACTGGTCGATCTGATGTCGTCACTGAACGAAGAGAAAACAAAGTTGTTCATGGCAACATACGAGGGAGTGGAGATGAACTTCCGCGAGATATACGCAGACCTTTCGGGAGGAGGAGAAGCGTTGATGAAACTCGAAAATCCCGATTCACCGTTCGAAGGAGGATTGCAGATCAACGCAAAACCGAGGAACGGCAAACTGCTGAGACTCGAAGCGTTATCCGGAGGAGAGAAATCACTTACAGCGTTAGCGTTCATATTCGCAATACAGGAATATCAGCCGTCGCCGTTATACGTGCTGGACGAAGTGGATATGTTCCTGGACTCCGTGAATGCGGAGATGGTTGCAAAGAGGGTAAAGAAGAGTTCAGCCAAGGCGCAGTTCATTCAGGTATCTCTGAGGAACGTCGCGTTAGCGGTAGCCGACCACCTGTACGGTGTGACGAGACAGACCAACGGGATAAGTAAGGTGATCATACAACCGGACCTGGCGGAAGTATCGAAATACGAAGGCGAAGCATTAAGGGAACAGGAAAAGAAAGAGAAAGAAGAGTCAAACAGTAAAAAAGAAGAGGATGGGATTTAGATGGGATGGGAAACAGCTAAAATGGATATGGAACAGCACCTGCTGTACCACAAGGCGCTGATCGATGACAGTGTCGGTTATGAGAAGATAGAAAGATACATGAAGATCCTCAAGGAGGACATGGGCGAAACGATGCCCGACCCGATCGATGAATCGATACGTTCAGTGTTCAGGATGGTCCTTGAACACGATTTCGACCCGTGGAGCATAGACCTCTCGGAATTCGTACGTCTTTATTCAAGCAAAGTGATGAACGGTCATGTCGATCTTATCGTTGCAGGTAAATTGATAAGGATGGCATGGAAGGTCCTGAAGATGCAGACGGATATGACGTTAGCGGAATCGGAAAGGGGACAGGTGGAAGCAATAGATTTCGGATTCGATTTCGATCCGGAACTGTTCGAAGAGGAAGTGGAAGGGATGCACATCCCCTCCGTGCTGCTGAAGGAAGCGATATACAGGGCGCCGACGAGACCTGTTACGATGATAGAGCTCATGGACGTCTGGGAAGAAGCTCATGAGGATTACGAACTTTTCCAGGAACGCGAACGTGCACGTGCGGAATGGAAGGCAAAGGAAGCGCCTGCGAAGTTCAACAACAAAGCTCACGAAGAAGATGATGAGAAAGTTGTTGAAAGGATATGGAACAGGATCGAGAAGCTCGGAACGGGACCGTTGGCGTTATCGGATCTGTATACAACGGACATAAAGGAGAACATAACCATATTCGTGTCTGCTTTGCACCTGGTAAGGAACGGACGTCTCGCGATATGGCAGGACGATATGCCCCGTGGCGAGATATACATTGAGATAAAGATGGACTGGATGAACGGCCGCATTGAAGATGACAAAGAACAGATGCTGAGCGGAGTGTTGTAAAATGGACACAAGGGGTGCGGTGGAAGCTGCCCTCTTCTCCAGCGCAGAGCCTCTCCGCGCTTCTGTCATAGCTGAGAAGACCGGTCTTGACGAAGGGATCGTAAAGAACGAAATAAAAGAGCTGGCACTTGATTATGAACGCCGCGGATCTGCGATACGCATTTCAAAGATCGGCCCCGAGTTCGTGATGCAGCTCAGCGATGAGTTCAGGGAATATGCGATGACATTCTCTGAACGCGAGATCCCGAGAGGAGTGCTCAAAACGGCCGCGGCAATAGCATATAACCAACCGGTTCTGCAATCAGAACTGTGCAGGAGCATCGGTCCCCGCGTGTACGACGATGTGAAGGATCTGATCGCAAGGGAACTGGTTCACGGGAAACACAAAGGCCAGACGCTTGAACTCACGGTCACAAAGAGATTCTGTGAATACTTCGGTATAGAGGGAACAAGCAAAGAGGCCATAAGGAAATGGATCGAGAAACGCGAATAGACCTCACACTGTATGCGGTCACCGACAGACGATGGACATCGTCCCTGGAGGATGACGTTGAAAAGGCGATAAGAGGCGGCGCAACGGCAGTGCAACTCAGAGAAAAGGACATTTCCTACAGCGAGTTCGTTTCACTGGCGGAAGGGATCAAATGTATCACTGACAGATACAGCATACCGTTCATCATCAACGACAACGTTGACGTCGCCCTTGCAGTGAACGCAGACGGCGTTCACATAGGCCAGAGCGACGGAAACGCCAAAGACATCAGGAAAAGGATCGGGAACAGGATACTGGGCGTAAGCGTCAAGACCGTCGAACAGGCCGTGAAAGCGGAAGCTGACGGCGCAGACCATCTGGGGTGCGGCGCAATATTCGGAACGTCCAGCAAAGATGATGCCGACAAGATAACAACGGACACGCTGAGGACGATATGCGAAGCGGTATCAATACCGGTGGTCGCCATAGGCGGGATATCCGAAGACAACATAACGCAGCTGAAAGGCACGGGCATCAAGGGTGTCGCGGTCATTTCGGCGATATTCGGACAGGATGACATAGAAGGAGCGGCAAAGAAGCTGAGAACACTGTCAGAACGCGTAATATCGTAAAATATATTGAAAACACCGCACGCAACACCCGCAAACCTTTAAATCATTCAGTGAGTTAAGCGGTCTGATAAGATGGTAATGCCTCTCGCTTTATTAGAAAAATCTATGGACAAGCGTATCTCGCTGCTCCTGAAGGACAACAGGATCCTGGAAGGAAAGCTCACGGGATACGATGATTACATGAACATGGTGCTTGAAGAGACCGAGGAGCGCTCGCAAGAC